>Ga0209755_10000942_pt1 | contig 49159 bp, 49 predicted proteins | sample TergutCo191P1_FD_187301 | JGI IMG/M metagenome (GOLD analysis project Ga0209755, IMG submission 187301) | Cornitermes sp. P1 segment gut microbial communities from Petit-Saut dam, French Guiana - Co191P1 (SPAdes) (version 2) | ecosystem: Host-associated > Arthropoda: Insects > Digestive system...
TATTAGAACGAAAAGAAATTTCATTGAAATAGAGAACAGGATTTGGTTTCCAAAACACAATATTCGTCCAGACATAAATATATTCGAAATAGCGGAAAACAAACAATTGTCCACTGGGTTCCATGATACGCAGACGTTTATGCAGTCCAGTCCAATGTCACGCATTCGCAAGGCCTGTATTTCCCCGAGCCTCATTCCTGTTACCGATGCCAACAGGTTACCCGACATTTCTCGCTCGTTAGGCCAAGGGGCGTTGAACACTGCCGAGGCCTTCGCCGGGGGGCGTTTTGCCGGGGTTGCGGAAAACTTCATGTGTCCGTTCACCGGGTTGTTGCCAATCATCCCTTTGGAAAACGCCCAGCTTAGCGGGATGGTTCCGGTGTATATCAACAGGTTTTTCCAAGACGCAGAAAAGGGCTTTTGTCCTATGTGGTCTATAAAGTCATCCACGTCTTTGGCCGTAATTTCCCCAAGCAACCAGCCCTTGAAAAACGGCATCCGGTACATTGCGACGTTGCTTTTTTGCCCCTTGCAGTACCGGCGGTGTATTCCGTGTTCCTTTCGCAGTTTTTCCCGAATATAGGGCGATTCTTCCCAGTCCCAGAATCTTGTAATGTCGCTGATATAATCGCCCAGAAGGTTGGCCTTGTTGCCTTCCGGGTTTAACAGCATGGAGTTATAAAGACTCGCCTTCTCCAGCGGTTCCCCGGTGTTGAATGCGCATTTAAGCACGAAAATCTTATATGCCCAGTGAAAGGCGAGCTGGAGTTGCAGTCGTAAAAAAACATATTGCGGCAACCGTTAACTTTCATTTTTTTTCGTATCCGGTAGTGCGGTATTTCGTTTTTTTGTACCCACAGCCTTATTGTCTGCGGTCGTAGTTTCAAACGTTCCGCCACTTCCCGCATCGTCAAATACTCGTTCACCTTTCGCCCCCGGCCTTTTCGTATATGCGCGGCGTTCCGTCCAGCCGGCAGTTCAAAAATACCCCCGCCGCCATCCCAAAAAAATAGTAAATCTGGGCAATTTTAATCATGTTCTTCGCCCTCATGTTCATTCAAAATCACGCCGCCCCTGTTTCGTTCGTTTCTCGAATACGTTACTTCCACGATTCGCCCGTCATGCAGGGTCAATGTAACCGCAACTGTTCCATACCTAATGCCGTCAATGTTCTTTCGAAGTTTCGCGGCCACCGCTTGGGTTTCGTTCCTGTTCACGCCTTGCCCCTTTTTAATTTCTCCGTGTTTCTGGCAATCCATTTGTTCAATACGTCCCTTGTGTACATAACCCAGCGGCCTATTCTGATTTTCGGTACGCTCAGGCGGTCAAGTGTCGTTACGCATAGTCCCAGATATTGGGCGGTCGCCTTGCGGCTCATTATCTCTCCCGCCTTCTCCGGGGTTTTCGCTGTCGTGCCGTCAATCGTCATTTCTGCCTCCGGTCTCTCATCAGTCTTTAACCAAAATAAAGCCGTCTGCGAAATCGCGATATAGTAAAAGTGTGCAATTTTCAAAATGGCAAAAAAAACCCGGCGGGTTGCCAGGCTTTCAATGACAAAGTTATTATTTTGTTTTGGGTAGTCGCTGTGTTACCTCGGCGCTAAAGCACCGAGGTAGTGATTAAGACACAGCCGCGATTTCGACTGCTTCCGCTTTCTGCATCGGCGCGAGTTTCGGCAACAGTCCGGCGAACGTCTTGCGCTGTACCGCCCTTATCGTTTCACGTTCCCCGTCCAGTTCGTGGTCGGCGTAGTGCGCCAGCATATCATCGGTTCTGTGGCCGGTCTGCGATTTCAAAAGCTTCTTGTCCAGCCCCTTCACCATGTATGACGTGTAGAAATGCCGCCAGCCGTGAAAGACATATTTCCCGGCCTCCTCCTCCGTCATGCCAGTGTGTATCAGCGCGTCGCGCTTGGCGTACAGTAGCCGCTTTCCGCTTACCGGCCAATCGGCTGAATAGTCGGACCAAAACACGAGGCTGTCCGGCGTCGTGTTCCAAGGGTTTTGGCTCGCGAGTTCAAGCAGCGCGGTTATCAGTTCCGGGAAATTCACCTCCACCGTTCGCGGCTCGTTGTTCTTGGTCGGCTTTCGCTTGTCCACCGGGTTCCATGACGCGCAAACCTGTATACAGTCCTTTTCTATGTCCCGCATCCGCAACGCCTGTATCTCCCCAAGCCTCATGCCGGTTACCGATGCAAGCAGGTTGCCCAGCATCTCCCGCTTGGTCGGCCAAGGTGCTTTGAATATCGCCGCGGCCTGCGCCGGCGTCAGTATGTGGCGTTTCGGCGGGGTCGATGAGAACTTCATGTGTCCGCTTGAAAGGTTCGTGTCAACCAAGCCTTTGGCAAACGCCCAGCCCAGCGGTATCGTTCCGGTGTATACCAAAAGGTTTTTCCAAGATGCGGAAAAAGGCTTTTCCCCTATGTGGTCTATAAAGGCATCCAAGTCTTTCGCGGTTATTTCGCCGAGCAACCGGCCCTTGAAGAACGGTTCCCAGTACATACCCACGTTGCTTTTCTGCCCCTTGCAGTAGCGGCGGTGTATTCCATGCTCCTTTCGCAGTTTCTCGCGTATGTAGGGCGATTCTTCCCAGTCCCAAAATCTTTTCAGGAACGCTATAAAATCCTCCGCGCCCGGCGTGTCCTTCATGACGTAGCTTTTTACCCAGCCAAGCCGCTTTAGCTCGTTAAGTATTACTTGGGCTTCTTCCGCGGTCTTGACTTTCCGCGCGGTCTCTTTCAGCGTCAAATCCTGTACGGTCGCGCTTTTCTGTTTCCCGTGCTTGCTCTTGGGTATCCCGTCCCGCAACATCTGAAAGGCGGCCTGCATCGCCTCTTTCTCGTCTTTCTTGCCGGTGGACACCGGCGGCAGGTACTTGCCGTCCTCACCCTTGAAGGCCACGGAGTAGCAGTTTCGGTCAGCCCTTTTGAAAAGGCTGAATGGGTAGGCATTCATAAAACGCTCCTTAAAAAGTCGGCAGTCAGCCGGTTTTGTGCCGGTCTATGTGCCAACAGAATTAAGATAGTGTTTACGACGCCCGATGCCGGGTAGTCGAAATCGGCTAATTCCTTATGACATAAGGAATTAGCTAATCATGCCAAAGGTTGAAGCCGAGCATTGTGTGGTCATTATAGCCGTTTTTCGGGCTTTGTCCACACACTCCCACTGCGCCTCGGTCGGCAGGCGGTAGCCTGTGGAGCCGGGAACCACTGCAACGGCGTTCCATGTCGCGTTACTGCTTGTCGGCACAGGCCCCCAGTTATCGGGGTTGGTACTGCCGCCTATGCTGTATGCGGGTGTCAGCCCACGCTGTATGCTAAGCCTGTTGCTGAATACAATTGTGTCGTACCAGCTTACCTGTTCCACGGGAAGGTTCCGCCAGTTTACGCCAGTCACAGGATTGCCATCCCAGTCCGTCGCGCCGGTAAACCGACCGGGCCGCGTCCCCATCACGTCGTACCACTCGCCCTGCGTCACCTGAAATCGGCTCATGTAGAACGTGCTTACAGTTACGCTTCGCACGGGACTTGCGTTCCAGCAACAAGTTTCGCAGCCCATCTGGAAAGTCCCGCCCTGGACACGCACAAAATTCGACGTGTCCGCCGGCGCCCTGCGGATTCCGGCGGTGCGGAAAAGCTCCGCGTTTGACATAACGGTTACGCCCGTTTGCCTGGTTATGTACGCCGCAGGGGCGTCGTTTACGCCGGTTACGCGTATGTCCAGGCGGTCGGTAATCTGGTTTACGTTTACCGACGGGAAAACCACGTTGCCTTCCCACTGTTTCGGGACTACGTTGCGGTTTGCGGTCGGGTGGACGTTGAAACCGGCGGGAACGGCAACGGTCTGCCTTCCTATGCTTACGCCCCGGGCGTTGACGATTTCCACCGCCACGGCAAGGGTCTCCGCCCTGTCGTTGAACGGCGACGCGGCGCTCAGGGGGGTGCGGGGCCAGTCCAGGTTCCAGTCCCCGGCGCGGCCGGTTGCGGCAAGGCCGTCCGCCACCGTGGAAACCACGCGGTTTATCGTGTCCGCCCACACCGGATCGGGCACAAGACTCATCCACAGGCTCAGCTCCACCGTTTGGTTCGTGTGGTTTCCGGGCCCCTCCCTAATGCTGTCAGAATCGTAAACAAGAAAGTAGGTCTGCCGCCGGGTATAGTTTGCAAAAAAGTTTTCCGTTTCCCGCAGGCGTTCCGTCCACTGTCTGTGCCAGGCCGCCTCGCCGGAAGCCGGACGCGCAAGACCGGCGGCAAGAACGTCAAGGCGGCTTTTCGCTTCCCCCAGTCCGGGGTCGCGGCTGCCGGCTTGCAGGAAGTGGGACATGGCTTCCGCTTCCAGTCCCTGCCGCTGGGCGGTAATGCCCCATGCAAGGGCGGTTTGCGCCTGCACCGCGGCCATTTCCAGGGGTCTTGTAAGTTCCCGCCTTCCCAGCGCGGTAAGGTTTACCCCCAACTGTTCCAGAAGGTCGGCGGTGGCTTCCCTTACGGCGGAAAGGTCTTCAATGTCCAAGAGGGAAACGGGAGTGGGCCGGCGGGAGGCTTTTCGCACGTTGGTTTCGACGTTGGTCACCGCGAACTCCAGCATGTAGACGGTGGCGGTTCTGGTTATGGAGCCGACAAGAACGTAGCGGGCGTTGACAAGGTGTCCTATGCGGATAAAATCCTCGTCGGAAAAAAGCCCGGTCATGGACAGTTCCTGTTCGGCCAGGATTGTTTCCAGGTTCTGCCTGTCGGTAACCGTCATTGCGGAATACAGGTTGAAGTCGCCGGTCATCGATCCCTGCACCAGAGCGGGCATCCACCGCAGTTGGTCCTCCGTAAGTCCGCGCGGTACGGGTTCCAGAATCGCCAAGGTCATACCCCGGCCGCCGGCTCCGGTAAAGAACAGGGTTCCCGGCTGGTCGGGTGCCGGCGCGGGCACGGCCTGCCTTGAGCGCAGGTCCAGGACGAACGCCAAACCTTCCGTCGCCCTGTTGTTGTTCGGCTCAATGACCAGGATGGCCGCGAAGTCGTCGAGGGCCCTGTCGTAGTCCCCCCTTCCAAGGTGCGCCAGGGCGCGGTTGTGCAGGGCCATGGTTAAATCCGGGCGAAGCGTCAGCACGGCGGTATAGTGGGCGATGGCTCTTTCGTAGTCGCCGGTGCGCAGGTACTCGTTTCCGCGATTAAAAAGCGTGATTACTTCCCCGCTTAAAGGGGCCCGGTTCGCGGACGAGGTGCCGCAGGACAACAGGGCGGAAAACAAAATTACGGAAAATACCACAAAACCAAGGTTCTTCATGCCGCACCTCATCATAATAACCGATGCAGTGCCGCAAAATCCGGTTGCCCTACCTGTCCGCACGGGTTGATTTCTCAAACTACCAGCGTAATTGTACATACTTCCGTAAGGTTATGGAAGCCCCGGACAACCGTTCATAATATTTTTGGGCATGAACCGGCACGGCATGAACCGGCCGGTGCGGGGGCTGTAAACTAAAAAGCGGACAATACCGATTAGGAACCGGGGCTCGGTTTGCGGCAAGGTTTCCGGAAACGCGCCGATATGCCCCGCCTTTCACGGCGGGGAGTTGCGTTTCCGGGGTTTTTCAGGGAATGTCGCACCCCTTCCCGCCGATATCGCCGCGGCAAAACAGGTTCCCGCACTTTATTTTCGCTATTTCCTCGTAAGTCTCCTGCCGCGCCAGGGCCAGCGTTGGCGCTTTTCTGGCGACGACCAGAACGCGCCCGCCGTTTGTTACGTGTTTGCCGTCCCTGTAGGCGGTTCCGCAGTGGAAAACCAGCGTGTCTTTTTTTAGGCCGTCCAGCCCCTCAATGGGAAAACCGGTGGGGTACGCGCCGGGGTAGCCCTTTGAGGCCAGTACCACGCCGACTACCGCGTCGTTGCTCCAGCGCGGCGCCGGATTGCCAAGGGGGGAATCCTCCCGCAGAATGGCCATTATGGTTTCGAACAAATCGCTTTCCAGCCTTGGCAGAAGAACCTGCGCCTCCGGGTCGCCCAGCCGCGCGTTGAACTCTATCACTTTCGGGCCGCTGTCCGTCGCGATAAGGCCGCCGTACAGGAAGCCCGTAAAAGAGCGCCCTTCCAGAACCATCGCTTTTGCCGTTTTTACCAGAATGTTGTCAACGGCGTTTTTGACAACGGCGTCGTCAATTTGCGGCACAGGGGAATAGGCACCCATGCCGCCGGTGTTCGGCCCGGCGTCGTTGTCGTAGGCGCGTTTGTGGTCCTGGGAAAGCGCCATGGGGTAGACCCTTTCCCCGTTCACGAAAGCGATAAACGAAAATTCCTCGCCGCGGAGAAACTCCTCCACCACCACGCTGCGGCTTGCCTCGCCGAACTTGCCGTCCCGCATCATTTCGATCAGGGCGCTCCGGGCCTCCTCCCGGGTTTGGGCCAGTACCACGCCTTTTCCGGCGGCAAGCCCGTCCGCTTTTATAACAATGGGAACGTCGGCTCTTTCGACGTGCCGGCAGGCTTCGTCGCAGTCCGTAAAGGTCCTGTACCCGGCGGTTGGAATGCCGTGTTTTTCCATAAGATTTTTCGCGAAAGTTTTACTGCCCTCAATAACGGCGGCGTTTGCCTCGGGGCCGAAAACGGTCAGACCTTCCCGCCGGAACCGGTCCGCGATTCCGTTTACCAGCGGGACCTCCGGACCCACCACCGTCAGGGAAATGTTTTCTTTTTTTGCGAAATCCGCCAGCGCGTCGAAATCGTTTTCGTCTATGTCCACCGGACTGGCCACGTCTTCCATGCCTTTGTTGCCCGGGGCCACGTACACCCTGTCCACGACCGTGGATTCCGAAAATTTCCATGCCAGGGCGTGTTCCCGCCCGCCGCGTCCAATCACCAAAACCTTGTTCATTTTTTTCTCCAAAACCGAAAAACCGCACCCCCGAAACCGTCGTTCCGGTTTCCGGGTAAACGGCGGGAAGCCATATTTTGCCCGCCTTGAAATTATAGCACGAAACGGCGTTCGTATGGAAGGGCCTGACTTTTCCCTTCGCAACTCCGGTTCTTTCTTTTTTGTTCGCCTTGAAACTTCCCGGCGCGAGCCGTATATTATAGAATCTTGTCGCCGGTAACAGGAAGTAGGGGTGTCATGGATGGCCGATACACGTTTGAGTTTCGAGACCGCGCGGAAACCAAAACTTAGTTTTTCCCGGAAACTGGTTTTAGGCATAACGACCCTTTCGGTTCTTGGCCTGGTTGTTATGTTCGGTATCGTCAACACCGTTGTTCGCGGCATTATATATGACAACGTTATTGGCATTACCAGGCGGGACACTATCATCCACGCCCGCGAGATAGACGCGTGGTTTAAAAACAGCAACCAGTTCGTCGAACATCTTACGGTAACGTGGTTGACCACCGGAATAACCGCCGGCACGCCGTTCGGCACCGATCCGATTGCGACAAGTTTTGTCAACGAATACGACTTTTTTATGGACGTTTACGTAGGTTTTGCGGACGGACGTTTTATAGACGGCAGCGGCTGGATTCCGGAACCGGGCTGGGATCCAACCACCCGCCCCTGGTACAAGGCGGCTCTGGCCGCCCGGGGAGAAACGGTTACCGTGCTTCCTTTTGCGCACAACGAAACGGGTTACGGTCTTATTTCCGCAGTGGCAAAATGGGTTCCGGACTTGGGCGGCATGGAGGCGGTCGTGGCCGCCGCAATCCGGATTGACACTATTCTTGACATGGTAAGGCGGTACGAGGTTGTGGGCGGCGGCTACCTGATTCTGCTGGGGCCGAACGGCGAAATAATTTCGCATCAGAATCCGGAATTCAACCCCACCGAGGACGGGATGCTGAATCTTAGGGATATTCACAAAGGCGAACGTCTGACGTACGTTCTCAAAAACGTTGACGATTACGGGAACGGCATTACGCGGTTCATGGACGCCGAACTGGGGCTTTCGTACTTTATGGTTTTTCCCCTGACCGCCGCCGGCTGGAGTCTGGCGGCCGTGGTTCCGGCGGAGGTTACGCAGGGGCCGGTTTTCCAAAGCCTTCTGCTAATCATGGCCACCCTGGCGGTTCTTCTGATAGCGCTGTTTCTTTTCACGACTTTTTTCGTGTCGCGCCTTACGCAAAGCATGGAGGAAAGCGGCGTTGTCGCGGAAAGGCTGCTTCTTATTTTCGACAACATGCCCATGGCCTCCACTTTTCGCAACAGAAATTACGACATACTGTACTGCAACGCCGCAGCCCCAAAGATGTTTGGCCTTAGCGACAGCCGGGAATTTTTTGACAAGGTTCCGTATCTTTTGCCGGAGTTTCAGCCGGACGGCAGCCGTTCCGCGGAAAAGGGAACTCAAATGATGAAAGCGGCTTTCGAGACCGGAAAACAGTGTTACGAGATGATGTACCAAAAACCGGACGGGGAGCCGATTCCCTGCGAGGTAAGTTTGGTGCGCGTTGATTTTAGGGGAGGGGATTATCTGCTGACGTTTGTCAGGGACCTTCGTGAATTTTACGAGGGCCAAAAACGGGAGCGCATGCTCATGCAGAGAATGCAAACCATTCTGGACACCTCGCCGTTGATGTGCATGATCCTTGACGAAAAATCCAACGTGCTGGAGGTAAACAGGGAAGTGGAACGCCTACTGGGAATATCGGACAAACGGATTTTCATGAACAACTTTTTCGACTTTTCTCCGGAGTTCCAGCCGGACGGCATGGCTTCCCGCGAAAAGGCCGTCGCGGAAATCAGAAAGGCCCTTGAAACCGGCCACGCCCGCTACGAGTGGACGTACCAAACGCTGAACGGAAAAAAGATTCCGTCCGAGGAGATACTGGAACACGTAAAAATTGAAGGGAGGGATCTTGTAGTCGCCTATACCCGCGACCTGCGCGATTTCCACAGGTACAGGGAGACGGAACGTTTGGCCCAGCAGCGTCTGCAGGCCATGCTGGATTCGTCGCCGCTGGCGTGTTCGATTATCGACGAAAAGTTCAACGTGCTGGAGATAAACCAGGAAACGCTGAACCTTTTCGGGATGACCAAAGGGCGGAAATACGCCGACAGTTTTTTCGATTATTCGCCGAAGTACCAGCCGGACGGCAGGCTTTCCCGCGAAAAGCTGATGGAAAAAACCGGGCTGGCGATAGAAGCCGGAAAAGCCTACTTCGAGTGGATGCACCAGACGCGGGACGGCAAGCCCATTCCCACCGAGAAAACCATCGTGCGGGTAACGCTTAACGGCAAAAAACTGTTGATTGTCTACACCCGCGATTTGCGCGAAATCAACGAGGCGGTCGCCATGGTAAAGCAGCTCGAGAACCTGGCCTTTACCGACACGCTTACCGGCGCCCGAAACAGACGCTACTTCAACGAAACCGCCGAACGTGAACTGAAATCGTGCTTTGTCGAGGATCAGGACTTTACGATTGTTATGTTTGACATAGACCACTTCAAGCGCGTCAACGACACCTACGGGCACGACGTCGGCGACGAGGTTCTGAAACTGGTGGTGGCGCGCGCCCGTCATTCGCTGAAGCACGACACTCTGGTGGCAAGGTTCGGCGGGGAGGAATTCGTGGTCGTGCTTCCCGGCGTTTCCGGCGAACACGCCATGAAGGCGGCGGGGCATCTCCGTCAAAAAATCGGCGACACGCCTTTTGTTACCGGCTCCCTGGAAATCAAGGTTACCGTTTCGCTGGGCGTGGCCTCGAAAACGGCGGACTGCGTTAACTTGCCGGATATCGTTAAAAACGCGGACAAGGCTCTCTACCACGCCAAGGCGACCGGAAGGAACAGGGCCGTTTCCTACGATACTTTGTGATTGCGAACTTTGGCGCAAAAACGCAAAAAACGTTACCATATGCGAAAAACGGATACAGTCGGGCCTAAACGTTAAGGCGTTCCGTTCGCCCAGGGAAATTTTTCGCCGCTCCCTGGAAAGATTTAGGTTGCATTCCGGCCACTGTATGTTATACTTGGTGGGTAAGGGGTGGCAAATATGGTCGAAAAGAAAATTTCAAGCGCTGAAGTGTTGACATCGTCTGCCCTTAACGGGCCGGCGCAGGCGGAGTCCGTCTCGAGCGGGGTTGCGGTACTGGAAGATCTTAGTGACCTGGAAGAATTGGAAGAACTTGAGACAACGGAACTGGAACTGGAGGATCTGGCCTGGGACGAACTTGAAGAACCGGGGGTGGAACTGGCGGACATGGAGCCGGTGGACCACAAACAGGGGACTGCGCCGTCCGAAGTGCCGAAGCCGCGCGTTCTGACCCTTGTTGCCGGCAACGCCGCAGCCGGCGGCGACGACTTTGAGGAGTTGGAAGAGCTGGAGGAACTTGAGGAACCGGAAAAACAGCCGGAACCGAAACCCGTGATTTCAACGGGTCCGTGGGTGTCTTACGGCAACACGGAAAGGGACACCATAAACGACCGCAAAGTGAACTCGTTTGTTCCCAACGAATTTTTGCGCCTTATGGGAAAGCGCTCCATAATGGACCTTAAACTGGGGGACCACATCCGGCGGGAAATGACCGTGTTTTTTTCGGACATCAGGCAGTTTACCGAAATGTTCGAAAGTATCTCGCTGGAGGACGGCTTCAAGTTCATAAACTCCTACTTTACCCGCGTCGTTCCGATTATCAATCAGTACGGCGGTTTCGTGGACAAATACATTGGGGACGCGATAATGGCCATTTTCCCGCAGTCCAACGGGGCGGACATGGCGGTACGCGCGTCCGTGGAAATACAGAAACGTTTTCAGGAATACAACATGCATCGGGCCAGAAGCGGCTACCGCCCCCTTAGCGTGGGGATTGGGATTCACACCGGGATGACGATTCTGGGGGTGGTGGGCACCCACAACCGGATGCAGAACACCGTCATTTCCGACGCGGTAAACATCGCCAGCCGCATCGAGGGCGTAACCAAGACTTTCGGCGTTTCCACCGCGATAAGCGGGCAGACGTTCCGGAAGTTGGAACACCCGGAAAAATACATGTTCCGGTATTTGGGGAACGTCAGGGTCAGGGGCAAGAGCGTTCCCACCACCGTCTACGAGATTCTCAACGGCATCGACGAGGAAATAAAGGAAAAGAAGATTCGCACGAGCCGGAATTTCGAGCAGGGGCTTTTCAGTCTGGCGCTTAGAAAATACACCGACGCGCTGGACAACTTTGCCAAGGTTCTTAGCGTTATTCCGGAGGATCGCGCCTCCGCCATGTATATCGGGCGTTGCCAGGAGCGCATTAAAAGGGCGTAAATTCCTATGGGCGCGGAATTGGTAAAGGGCAGTGCGGAACTGTTCGGGCGGATACTGGAAGCGCGGCACCTTGTCGCCTTTACCGGTGCCGGGCTTGGTACGCTTTCCGGAATACGCGACTTTCGCGGCAAAAACGGACTGTACAACGACATGGACGCGGAAAAAATTTTTAGCCTGGAGTGTTTCGAAAGCGATCCGTCGCTGTACTATACCGGCGCCGGTTCCTTCGTTTACGGTATCGCCGAAAAAACGCCGTCCGTGGCACACACCGTTTTGGGGGAACTGGAGGAGCGCGGTTTTCTGAAAGCGGTGATAACCCAGAACATCGACCTGCTCCACCAAAAGGGCGGCAACAAAAACGTTATAGAAATTCACGGTTCACCCGCGACGCACTACTGTCTGCGCTGTCCCGGCGTAAGGGTTGGGTTTGAGGAAGTCGCCGGGGTCGTGCGTTCCGGCGGCATGCCTCGGTGTTCCGCGTGCGGCAGGGTGCTGAAACCGGCGATTACCTTTTTCGGCGAAAGCCTTCCTACGAACGCCCTGCGCCGGGCCACTGCGGAATCCCAAAACGCGGACCTGATGCTGGTTTTGGGAACCAGCCTTACCGTGTATCCCGCCGCCTCCATGCCGGAACACGTTTTGCGCCGGGGCGGGCAACTGGTTATAGTGAACGACATGCCCACCAGCCTGGATCGCCACGCGACCATGCGCTTCGACGAACTGGAGCCCCTTTTCGAGGATTTGCGGACTTGTCTTTCGGCCCTGTGATAGCGGAAGTAACAAAGTCGAACGTCGACGGTTATCTGCGCGACTACCGCGTAATAGCGTGCAGGATAAGAAACTCCAGGCTGAAGGCGAAGCGGCTTGCCATACTGGAAATGCTTTTCGCGCAGAGCGACAACGGAATTCTGGCGATAAAAAACGGCCCGCTGGGGGACATCAAGGGTGTCGTGTGTTTTTTCTGCCCCAGGGGAAACCTTGACGCTTTTAGGGAAAGGCTTTCCGGCATCGGGTATTGTCGCAAATTCTATTTGCTGGATTTTGGCGGCGAGTCCGGTGCCGGACTTGGGGCCGCGCCCTTGGGCAAAGCCTTCGGCCTGAATTCCGTTAACCCGCCGGTGTGGAAGGGCAGAAGGTTTTTCGCCGGCGCTTTTTACGAACAGGAAAGCCGGGTGTACGAGGAACGTTCCCCCCACAAAAGGGAATTCAGGATAACCGGCAGCGACGGCAGCGTCAAAACCGTTTTTGGCTATCGCGGAAACGGAAGCGAGCTTGGAAGAAGGGCCCTGCCCGTGGAGGACGCGCGGTGCATGGTAAACCTTTCGCTTCCCCGGGTAAACAAACGGATGCTGGATCCGTTTGCGGGTGCCGGCGGTATTGTCTTCGAGTTTGGGTGTATCGTTCCGGACGGAACCGCGACAAGCGTGGACGTTGACCCGGTTCTGAAACCCGGACTCGAGTTTTACGGTTCCGCCCACCACGTCATGAACGCCAAGGACGTATCCTTCCCCCGGAACGCTTTCGATTCCGTCGTAACGGAGGTTCCGTTCCCGGAAAGCGCCGTCGGCGATATTGTCAAGGGTTTTGCCAATATTAACCGAAGCCTGTCGGACGACGGCGTTTTTGTCGTAATGTGCGGGAAAAACCAGTTCGGCAAAATTCGCGACGCGATGGCGGAACTGGGAAACCGGCTGCTGTTCAGCCACGAAGTTGACCGCAAGGGAACGGACGTGGAAATAGGCGTGTGGTGGAGGAACGGGAATTCGGCGGACGGCATGGAAGGCTTTCTCGCGGCGCTAAGGGAAATCCACTAGAGCGTGTACCGAAGACGCGCGGAGAACGCCGAAAAGTGTTCCCCGCGTGACACTCTGCAACAAACGGCTGAAACTGTTCGCGCGGTATTTTACCCCTCCAGCAAAACCAGCGCGCGCTCCAGTCGCGTCGCGGAACGTTCCGGGCCGAGCAGCCGCACCGAGCCGAACAGAGGGGGGCTGACCCTGCTTCCGGTAACGGCGACGCGCAGGGGCATCATCAGGTCGCCGAGTTTGACGGCGTTTTTTTCCGCGTGTTCCTTGACCATGGTTTCCGCCGCCGCGTCGTCCGGCGTCAGGGCGAGGGGGCGTATCAGTTCCGCGCCAAGCCGCAGCAGTTTTACCGTTTGGGCCCGGTCGGACTTTTTGGGGATAAACTCCTCCGGTGCCGGAAGTTCCGGTTCGCGAAACAGGTAGGTGATTTTTTCCGCGGCTTCGTGCAGGAAGGTAAGCCGTTCGCGGATTAGCGGCATGGCGGCGGTGAAAAGTTCCCGCTGTTCCTTTGCCGGTTCGTCGCCCGGTGTTCCAAACAGCCCGGCTTCCGCCGCGTAGCCTATGCACAGTTCGGCAAGTTCCGCGTCGGTTTTCGTCCGGATGTACTGGCCGTTGAACCACTCCAGTTTTTTGTAGTCGAAAATCGCCGGCGCTTTGTTGATCTTGTCCGGGCTGAAAAGGCTTTCAAGTTCCTTAACACTGTAGATGTCCCTGCCGTCCTCGTAGGACGCGCCAAGCAGGGCGACGTAGTTGATTAGCGCTTCCGGCAGGTAACCCTGTTTGCGGAATTCGTCGATGCTTGTCGCGCCGTGGCGTTTGCTCAGTTTTTTGCCGTCCTGCCCCATAACCATGGGAAGGTGACAGAACTCCGGCGGCTCCCAGCCAAAGGCGTTGTACATGATTACGTGCAGCGGCGTGGAGGCAAGCCATTCCTGGGCGCGCAGAACGTGCGTTATTTTCATTGAACGATCGTCAACAACGTTTGCCAAATGGTAGGTGGGAAAGCCGTCGGATTTTAGCAAAACCGGATCGGGATTGACGTCGTCGTTTTTCCACTCTATGTCGCCCAGAAGACGGTCATGGAAACGGGTGGTTTCGCCCAGGGGGATTTTTAGCCTGACCGTGTGAGTCTCGCCGGATTGCGCCCGCCGTTCCGCTTCCTCCTTGGGGATTTGCCGGCAAAGGCGGTCGTAACCGGTTTCCGAGGAACGGGCCGCCTCCCGCTCCTTACGGACTTTTTCGATCCGTTCCGGAGTGCAGAAACAACGATAGGCGCGGCCGGCATCCAGAAGCTCCCCCGCGTGCTTTTTGTACGATTCCGTCCGCTCGGACTGGACGTAAGGGGCAAAGGCTCCGCCGATGTCCGGCCCCTCGTCCCAGTGTATCCCCAGCCAGTCGAAAGTGTCGTAAAGGTTTTGCACAAAATTCTCGTCAAAGCGCGTGCGATCCGTATCCTCCAGCCGCAGGACAAAGGCCCCGCCCCGCGAACGGGCGAAGAGGTAATTAAAAAGCGCGGTTCTGATACCGCCGACATGCTGCAGCCCCGTGGGTGAGGGCGCGTAACGATCCCTAATGCTCATGGGTAAGTATACCTTGCGCGGGGCGTACTTGCAATACGGGGCATGGTTATTTTCAATGCGTCTTTTCGCGGCAGTACTCGTCGGCAATGAATTCGGCGTTTTCCGCCCAAAGCAGGGACGCGGGATTTTGCAGGGACGCGTATGTTCGCGATGCCGAAAAACCGGCGTACGCGGAATCGAAGGAAACGTTTTCCCTTCCCGCAATCATGCTTACGACGGATTCGATTTTTTGCATCACGAAAAAGGTAAGCTCCTGTCCATTGTACATGATTTTGTCGCAGGGCGTTTTCCTTCTTTCCCGTAGCAGAAGCCGCGATACGGCGTTTTCCGTGTGCAAGGATACCTGATCGTTTGATTTGCTGTACCGCAGCCTTCGCATCGCTTCCGCTCTTGTGTAAAGTCCGTCAATAAAACCGCTTATCGTCAACACCGTTTTGTCGTCCGCGACCGGCCCCTGCACAAAGTCGAAACCGTGTCGCAGACCGCCGAAAGTTCTGTTCTCCAAGATAAAGTCAAACCACTCGTCGGATATTTTTGCGAAGCGTTTTGACAGCATGTCGGGGGAGGGCGAAAATTCGAACTCGTAAAGGAAAAAGCCGTTGCCGCCGAAACGGTTAAACATGTTGTAACCCCATTGCAGGGCCTGTTCCTTGATTGTCGTGGTATAGAAGCCTCTGCCAAAATCGCGCCTGTCTTTTGACTTAGCCAGGTCAACGGTATCGAATTCCCTGTTCGAGCCGTGGTAAAGAATAAGGCTGGAAGCCCGCGCCCTGTCGCCGGTCATGCGCTCCTGCTTTTTAGAACGTCCTCGGCAAACGAGGCGGATTCGTCCATGCTTTGGGTATGAAGCGTTTCGTAGCATTGCCGTATCGCCTCCGTTACGCCAAACTTTAGGAACAGCCCCAGCGTTTCGTGCGCGGATATTCCGTGCCGCCTGGCGTATTCCTCCACCGCCGCAACAACCAGCAGGTTTTTTTCACGCTGTGTTTCACTCATGTTTTCCTCCGGTTTTCCCAAAGCGCGGTTCTGATACCGCCGACATGCTGCAGCCCCGTGGGTGAGGGCGCGTAACGATCCCTAATGCTCATGGAATAAGTATACCTTGCGCGGGGCGTTTGTATCAAGCGCAGGGAAACACTTCCCGGGGTTTCGTTTTGCAGCCCCGGCACAGGCCGTTGAAGTTCAGGTTGTGGCCCCGGATTTCGTGTCCGTCCATGTTCGCGATTCTGCCGCAAAGGTCGGGTATGTAGTCGCTTACGTCAAAAATCCGTTTGCAGTTGTCGCAAACAAAGTGGTAATGTTTGTGGCTATTGTGGTCGTAATGCGTGGCACCGTAAAAGTTGCCAATGTTTATAAGCTCCCCGGATTCCGCCATTTGGCTAAGGTTTCTGTAAACGGTGGCCTTGCTTATGGAGGGGTGCCGCATTACAACGCGGTCGTAGACCTGTTCGGCCGTGGCGTGGATGTCAAGTTTTTTCACCGCGTCCAGAATCATCTGACGCTGGACGGTGTTTCTTTTTCCGGTTGTAATGCCGCCGCTCCTATTGCCGCTCCAGGTGTTCCACCAATTCCTCGAAAGTTTTTCTGCCGAAAAGCACGTCCTCGTCGTTTATTATCAACGCCGGAATGCTTAAAATGTTGAACCTGTCCCTAAGCTCCGGATAATACCGCAAATCCACCATTTCCGCAGTGATGCTGTCGTTTAGCGCGGCGATTCGCTGGCAGGCCTGAACGACGTCCGGACACATGGTGCAGGACAGCGAAACCCCGATTTTAAGATTCATGGGCTTCAGGTTTTTCACCTTTTCCAAAAGCCCGCCGGTAATGCTTTGACCGGGACCGGCAACGTTGTAAATGGCGAGAATGAAAGACTCAAGCTCGTGCCCCGCAGGCACCCCGTGGAAGTTTACCCCGGAGTATTTTCCCCGCCGGTCCAGAAGCGCCACAACCGGATACAGATCGGTGGCCAGCGTCGACTCCAGCGCCGGGTTTTCGCCCTTTGTAAAAACGTTGACGGAAACTTTGTCGGTAATCCGCGAAAATTCGTCCAAAAACCGTTTTACGTTTTCCGACAGTTCGTGGCCGGTAAGCAGAATCGCGTTTAGGCTAATTTTGCTTTGGCACCGCTCCATGACGTAGCGTATTTGCGTTTCCGCCTGTTCGGAAAAGAAACCGGGAGTGTCTTCCAGTTCGTGCTTTTCGACCCGGATTCCCAGTTCCTCCTTTTTGCGCTCTATATAGTTTCCGATGCTCGTAGAGGCTATTGCGCCGTCGGAAGTGGCGGTAACAAGCTGGCGCAGTCTTTTGGGCCTGATATCGCCGGCGGCGTAAACGCCGGGAACGTTGGTCTGCATGTCTTCGTCCGCCGGGATGTAACCGTAGGCATCCATCGTAACGTGGCCGTCGAAAACGTCGCTGATAGGTTCGTACCCGACAAAGACGAACACGCCGAAAGTGCCGTCGGCGTCCTTTACGCGGTGGATCCACGTTTCCCCGGTTTTGTTGTCAACGAACTTCGCCTCTTTTACGACTTTGTCGCCGCGGACGTGGACTACTTCGCTGTTGAACTTTACTTCTATTTTGTCGTGCGCCAGAACCTTGTCGGCAATGGCCTTTGCGCAGGTAAACTCCGGTTCCCGCGCGATTATCGTAACTTTTCTTGCAAAGCGCGTAAGGAAAATGGATTCCTCTGCGGCGACAAATCCGGCGCCTATAACAAAAACGTCCTTTCCGCTAAAAAGCTCGCCGTCGCAGGTGGCGCAGTAGGCGATTCCGCGCCCGGAGAACTCCGCCTCGCCCTCAAACCCAAGTTTGCGCGGCCTGGCCCCGGTGGCGATTATGACGCCTACGGAACGGCGAACCTCGTTGAATTTGGTTTTGACTTCCTTAACGTCTTTGGAAAAATCAACCTCGACAACCTCGTCGGTAACAAACTCCACGCCGAAACTTTCGGCCTGCTTTTTCATGGTCGCCGTCAGTTCCCTGCCGCCGCTAAAAAGTATTCCGGGGTAGTTTACAACGTCGGCGGTGATTTTTATCTGCCCGCCAATCTCGGAACGTTCAATCAGCAGAGTTTTCAGTTTGGCCCTTCCGGCGTATATTGCCGCACTAAGCCCCGCCGGACCCGCCCCGACGATAATCAAGTCGTAAATGTTGTTCATAACGCTTCCTTTTTGTGGCATGTGTTTTGTGTTGTCAGGTGAACCGAAATCGGTGAACGGAGCCGCAGCCCCGTCCGCCGGTTTTCAGAATCTTTTTAGAGCTTTCCAATCAGGTCAAGGCTGGGCGTAAGCGTTTCCTCGCCCGGCTGCCACTTTGCGGGGCAGACTTGGTCGCCGTGCTTTGCCACGTACTGCGCGGCCTGCAACTTTCGCAGAAGTTCGCCGGCGTCCCTGCCGATTCCAAGCGAGTTGACTTCGTAGGCGACAATCTCGCCTTCCGGATTCAGAATGAACGAACCGCGAAGCGCCAGTCCCTCTTCCGGAATAAGCACGTCGAAAAGTTCGCAAAGCGTGTGGGTGGGATCCGCAAGCATGGGGTACTTGATTTTTTTGATCGTGTCCGACGCGTCGTGCCAGGCCTTGTGGGTAAAGTGCGTGTCGGTGGAAACGCTGTAAACCTCGCATCCGGCTTTCTTGAATTCATCGTAGTGGTCGGCCAGGTCGCCAAGCTCCGTGGGGCAGACAAAAGTAAAGTCCGCCGGGTAGAACACAAACACGGACCACTTTCCCTTTAAGTCCGCGCACGAAATTTCCTTGAACGCGCCGTTCACAAACGCCTGTACCTTGAAACCCTCGATTTTTTCTCCAATCAATGACATGGTAAACACTCCCTGTTAATAGTTATTCTTGTCGTCAAAGATAACAACGCGGAATCCGGAAGTCAAGCGCAACGTTACGGTAAACGCGCCCCTGCCGAAAACGGTTTGTTGTTGGGAACGAAAAACAGAATGAAAGTTACACCGGTTCCGGTTTTGCGCGAAATTTAAAGACGTTTTCCAAAGCCAAGCCGGAGCGTCCCGCCCCAGGGGTGCGGATTGCCCAGGCGTCTGCCGTAGTATCCCAGAAGCCGCGCCCTGAAAAACCGGTTTTCCGAAAAGCCAAAGTCCCTGCCGAAACCGGCCTTTAATTTCAGGGAGCTAAAATATCTGAAGGTGCGCCCGCCCGGAACGGCATCGCTAACGACGTAATGTCTGCGAAGGCATTCGTTCCGCGTCCAAACTATGGCATCGAACCCTATGCCCAAAAGCGGGAATATGTCCAGAACGCCTACGGGCGCTTTCCAGATTATTCCGATGTTTGCCGCCAGAATTAAAAAACACCACCTGACCCGTCTGGCTATACGGCCCACGGCCAACCCTAACGAAAATTCAAAAGACCCAACGTCCGCGAAAAACCACGGCCCGGCGTAGATTTGACTCCAGAAGCGGGGATCGACGTTTTCCGGGCCCGCGGAGCTGTCGGAAAAATCGCGGGTCTCCCGCAGGCAGGTATTTGCCGACCTGGAAGCGTCCGCCATAATGCCGCCGCCGATGGCGGAAAACACGCCGGCGTATCCGGCGTCGATACCGCTCCCGCTGGCGTTACTGCTATGAACGCCGGCATTTTCGCCGGGCGGTTGCGCCGCGCCGCCTTCGTAACCGGGGATTTCCCGCGCAAAAACCGCTCCGGCGACAAACGCCGCGAGAAAAAACGCCAGCAACCATAGTTTTAATCCGTCCATATAAGCATATCCTTTTCGGATATTATACGGCGGTTGCCTAACGGAATACAAGGGGGTTTGCCTGAAACCTAGGTAGTGGCGTGGCTAATCGTATCGGCAGGAGTTATTGCGAAAGTTTTAGGTAAGAATCTGCGCGGCATCTAAACTTTAGGTCCGGTGCCAACAGTTTCACTCCTGCCGTTTTCGGCGGGCGTTTTCCGCCGGGCGTTCCGCGTCCTTCGTAATTAGGAAACGATACCGGTTTTAACGCCGCAGTGCGAGCAGGAAAAAAACGCGCCCCCTCCTACGGAGGCCGAAAGTCCGTGTTTTTCCGTCCGGTATCCCAAACGCCGCAGCAGCAGTTTGCCGCAGCCGTGGCAGGACGTGTCGTTTTCCTCCCCCGGAACGTTGCCCGCGTACACAAAGGCCAGTTTTTTTCCGGCCCGCTTCTTAAGGCCCGAAAGAAAAGCCGGATCGGTCGGAGGGGCTTTCCACTGGTAGTCCGGCCGGTAGGCGGAAAGGTGCCACGGTATTCCGGGCCCGTCGGTTTCCGCGTTAACCGACGCGATAAAATCCGCGCACGCGTCCAGCTCCCCGGCGGAATCGTTCATACCGGGAACGACCAGCGTGGTAACTTCAACGTGAACGTCCTTCGCGCGCGCCAGCCGGATAAAGTCAAACACCGTCCCCCTCCCCCCCTCCCGGGGAGCCCCCAGAATCATCGAGTACGTGTCGCCGGAAAAACATTTGAGATCCACGTTTACCGCGTCGGCCAGGGAAAGGATTTGCTCCGCCGCGTCGCCGCCCGCGCAGCCGTTGGTAACAAGGACGTTTGCTATGCCGCGCCGGCGGGCCAGCGACATGCAGTCCAGCAAAAACTCGGCGTGAACCAGAGGTTCGGAATAGGTAAAGGCTATGGCCCCGGCGTCCTTTCGCAGGGCAATGGAAACGATGTCGGCGGGTGTCATGCGGTTGCCCTGGACGGACACGTTGCGCGAAATACGCCAGTTCTGGCAGAACGGACAGCGAAGGTTGCAGCCCACAAAGCCCACGGAAAAAATCGACGAACCGGGACGAAAATGGAACAGCGGTTTTTTTTCGACCGGGTCCATGGACATGGCCGTTACGTGACCGTAAAAGGGAAGAACGCCCTTGCCGTTTTCGCACCCGCGCACGCCGCAGGAACCAAGCCCGCCGTTCGGTATGTCGCAACCCCGGGGACAAAGAGCGCAGCGAACGCCGGATTCCGTTTTATCCGCAAAAAACCGCGCCTTGGGTTTCATGTCACATGAACGCCCTGTTTTCCGAACCGGTTCCCTCCGCGGAACCGGAACCGGGGCCCGGAGCCCCGGCGTTCATGAAACGTTCCCGAACCTCCATGGACTTGTTAGCGAACTTCATCGGACTGCCCACCTCGAAGGGTTCAAGGATAACGCCGTGCGCCCCGCGCCTAACCCAAAGGCGTATAAGGGGAATCCCCTCCCCCGCCTCCGTAACGACGGACGGAACCTCCTCCACGGAAAGCACGTCGTCGAACTTGAACTCCATGATCGTCGGCTGTGCGCCCAGGGGATCGTACACCAGAATCAGCTTGTTTTTTTCGGACGGGTGCTGTCTGGGATACCCCGCAAACGGAACGGCGTTTTTCGGCTGTCCGCCGAAGTACTTCGCGATGTCCTTCAAAGGCAGCGCTTCAAGAAACACGTTTTGCATACCCACCTTCCTTTGCCGCCGCGCGTTTCCGGCGCGAAGGCCGTCTGTTTCTGGGGAACCGCGAAACCGGTTCCCGGAATGGCAAAAAAAAAGGCGATGAACCGTAAGCCGGGTTCTGTCGCAACCAAGGTTGCCGACCGCCATCTGTCTGGAAAGACCGTCGCCGGCCTTTTCCGTGCAGCCTACCCGCGCTTGACCGGCGGGCCGCCGGCGCGACCGGAACAAACCGACCGCCGCGCTGCTTGGCTTTGCTCCTGATGGGGCTTGCCGTTCTTCCGCCGCCTGAAAAACCGGAAACCGGTTTCCCGCGACGAAAGTCTTTCCGACGGCGTTGCCGCCGCCGAGGCGGGCTCTTACCCCGCCGTTTCACCCTTACCCGGCGGCCGCTTTCGCGAAAACCGCCGGGCGGTTTGCTTTCTGTTGCGCTGTCCGTCCCCGGCGCCCAAAACACGGGAGCCGGGTCCCGGGAGTTACCCGGCATCACGCCCTGCGGAGCCCGGACTTTCCTCCCGGCGTCCGGGACGTACGTCCGCGGGGCCGGGCGGCGGCCAGGTTCATCGCCAAAAACTACTCGTCAAAATCCGTAGCGGCCTTTTCCTCCTCCCTGTCGTCCTCCTCGAAGTCCTCCTCCTCCTCGTCCGGATCGTAAAGCGCCCCGGAATCGCCGGAATCGAAGAACACCTCCTCGCCGTCGGTGGTTTCCTCGTAAAACAGAATCCGCGAACAGTACGGGCAGAAAATGAATTCCGCGCCGATGCGAACGTTGTTGGAAAACTGCGCCGGCAGAATCATGTGGCAGCCCATGCACACGTTGCCCTTGATGGCGACTATGCCTATGCCCATTTTGTTGCGGAGAATCCGTTCGAACTTGAACACGACCTCCTTGTCCAAATCGTTGGTAAGCTGGCGTTCCTCCCGCTGCAGTTCCTCAACCTCGGCGTTTTTCTCGGCCTTTTCCGCCTCGATTACCGCCCGCCTTTCCGCCAGTTCAGTTTTCTGCTGCTCGATAAGATCGGTGTACTGCTTTATCTGCTCGTTCAGTTCCAGGAGCGCCTTTTCCTTCTGCTGGACTTCCCTGCCGTACTGCTGTTCCTTTTCCTCCGCGGAATGGCGCTCCTTGTCCAGCGCCTCGTACTCGCGCTGGGTGTTGATCTCGGAGATGGTCTTTTCGGCTTTTTCCCTGGCCGCCTCCGCGTCCCTAAGATGCCCCCTGGCCTCCTCCTCGGAACTCTTGAGTTTTCCGTACTCGCGGGTCTTGTCTATGAACGTTTGGCGGGTCCTGTTGTATGCCTCTTCCAGATTCACAAGCTGCTTGGGTATTTCCAGAATCGTCTGTTCCAGCCGGATTTTCCGCGACAGAATGTCCTGCAAGTCCCGCAGTTTGTTAAGCTCGTTTTCCGTTACCATATTTGCTCCTTATTCACGGGGCCTTTCACCGCCCCGGTATTTAATTGTCCAAAAAATCCTTCAGCTTAGTGGCCCGTCTGGGATGCCGCAACCGGCGCAGGGCCTTGGCCTCTATCTGCCGAATGCGCTCCCGGGTTACCTTGAAAAGCAGCCCCACTTCTTCCAGCGTGAGCGAGTAGCCGTCGCCCAGCCCGAAGCGCATTTTCAGCACCTCCTGTTCCCGGGGCGGCAGCGTCGCCAGAACCTCGGCGACCTCCTCGGTAAGCAGCGTACGCTGCGTGCGGTGGGCCGGATTCTCCACGTCCTTGTCCTCGATGAAATCGCCCAGAAGGGAGTCCTCTTCCTCGCCTATGGGCATTTCCAGACTTATCGGCTCCCTGGCGACCTTCTTCACCTGCTTGATCCGGGAAACGGTCCAGCCCAGCTTTTCCGCTATTTCCTCGTCCGAAGGCTCCCGGCCAAGGGACTGAAGCAGTTGGCGCGATTCCCGCACCACCTTGTTTATCTGCTCGATCATGTGAACCGGAATGCGTATGGTTCTGGCCTGATCGGAAATTGAACGCGTAATGGCCTGGCGTATCCACCAGGTGGCGTAGGTGGAAAACTTGAAGCCCTTCTTGTACTCGAACTTCTCGACGGCCTTTATAAGGCCGATGTTGCCTTCCTGAACCAGATCGAAAAAGTGCAGACCCCGGTTCGTGTATTTTTTCGCGATGGAAACCACCAGACGCAGGTTCGCCTCTATGAGCCTGTCCTTGGCGCGTTTCACCCTGTCCCTGCCGTCCTGTATTTCCCGCGCCATCTGGCTTATGTTTTCGCTGGTTTCCTCGAACTCGTTTTCTATCGAACGCAGGTTTTTTTCCTTCACCTGTATGAGCCGTATCTTTTCCTTGATTTCGTCCGACGAAAGCCCCAGTTCCTCTTCCAGCCGCTCCCTTTCCTTCTGGATCGTGAGGTTGCGCCCCAGAGTGCGCAGATCCTTCATCGCGTCTATCCGCAGATGCCTTCCGATGCGTTCCTGCTCCCGTCTGTTTTCGCTTATTTCCTTGGAGGCCTTGAGAAATCTTTCCGAAATGTCGTTAAGCTCGTCCGGGTGAATCTGCACGTTCTTGAGCACGTTGTTTATGCGCCTTCGCAAACCGGCGGTTTCCTTGTCCGTGCGGTAGTCCGCGCCCCGGTCTATCAGCAGCTCCTTTATTTCCACGTAGTGTCGCAAATCGCCCTGAATGGTACGCAGGGAGTCCCTGTAGGACGAGCTTAGGCGCTTGCGTTCGGCCAGGCACTCGGTCATTTCTTTTTTCGGGAGGTTCAGTTCCCGCAGGTCCTTTTTGGAGAAAACCTCCTCCACGATGCGGTGGAACTCCAGTATCAGCATTCCGGACTTTTTTATCACGTCCTTGATTATGTTTTCGCCTTCCTCCATCTGCCTGGAAAGCTCCACTTCCTGTTCCGCGTTAAGAAGCGGCTCCCGGCCGATTTCCTTAAGGTACATCCGGATGGGGTCGTCCACGTTGGACGCTTTTTTCTCGTCCGCGGCGGAACGCTTCTTTCCCGGTTCCGGGCGTTTTGGTTCGCCCCGGACGGCCTCCTCGTCGGATACGCAGTCGTCCTCGATAATCTGCACGTTGTTCGCTTCAAGAAGGGCAAGAACCGGTTCTATTTTTTCGTTGCCGTAGTCGGGAAGGAAGTCGGAAAGCTCCTCGAAGGAAAGCGACTCCTTTCCCCTGGCGTACTCCAGGAGCTTTTTCACGGCGGGATCGTCGGCCACGTTCCCGTCGGTTTCCGGGGGCGGGTCCGCCCCGGCGGTTTCGGGAACGCGTTTCTCCGCCCCGTCGGGGGGCTCGGGATCCGCGTCGCGGGCTTTGGCTTTCCCGGGGGAAACCGCGCCGGCTTTTGGTACGCTCCCCCCTGCTTTGTCGGTGTCCATCATTGTTACTTACCTTCCAGTTTGCGTATTTCAGCGTCCAGTTGCATCTTCTCGGCGATTAAATCCTGAAAATCACCGCCGTCGAAAACGGAGCCGTCGTCCGTGCCTGAATTCCGTTCCATCATCCGCAGTTCGCCGCCGATTTCGGAAAGCCGCCTGCGAAGTTTCTTTGCCCTTATCCGCTTTACCCCGTCCCGCATCAGCCTTTCCGGAGCGCAGGAGCCGTCGTTCCCGAACTCCCGTGAGAGTCCCTTTTCGACCACGAAGGCGCGCAAACGCTCCCAGCTTACCCGGGGAAGAAGGGCCTCCGTGCCGGTTTCCCCGTTCATGAAACATTCCTCCAGGGCAACGAAAAGCTCCTTTGCGACCGGATCCTCTATTTCGCGCATGCCGACGGAGGCGCGAAATTCCGGATACAAATTCGTGTTTACCGACACCAGCGTAAGCAGGTACAGTTCGTCGTTCATGCGTATCGGTTTGTCGGCGCGGGAAACGTCGCCCGCCGCCGCGCCGGAACCGTCCGCCAGGGACTCCCCGGACTTTCGCCTTCGACCGTAGTCCGCCTTTACCGCGTCCCTGTCCGCGCGAAAAGCGTCCGCGGCGGATTCAAGACACGCGTCAAGCTCCGTGCGCGAACCCAGCGCGTCCAAATACGGGTAAAGCACCGTAAGCGCATCCGCTTTTCCCTGAGGTATGGACGTGTCGTACAGCTTTTTGCCCCTGGCGACAAGATACTCAAAGTCCAGTTTAACGTTTCCCATGGCTTTTTTCAAGGCGTCCGCACCGAATTTCTGGAGAATTTCGGCGGGATCTTTGGGTCCGTCGCCCTCCCCGTCCCCCTCCAGAACCGCCAGCGAACACGCTATGCCGTTTTTGCGACAGGTTACTATGGTTTTGTCCGCCGCCTTGAGCCCCGCTTCGTCGGAATCGAAGACCAGAACCGCCGCGTCCGTCCAGTTTCGCAGAAGTTTGGCCTGTTCGTCGGTAAACGCGGTGCCGCAGGGGGCCACGGCGTTGCTGACGCCGGCCGCGTGCAGGGCCATTACGTCCATGTAGCCTTCGGCGACGTAAACGGTTCCGGTTCTGCGTATTTCCGGAAGCGCCAAGTCCAGGCCGTACAGAATCCGGCTTTTCCTGTACGCGTCGGTTTCGCGGCTGTTCACGTACTTTGGCGGTTCCGCGCCGTCGGATCGCGCCGCCCCCGGAAGCGTCCTGCCGCCAAAGGCCACCGTCCTGCCCTGCCTGTCGGAGATCGGGAACATCAGCCTGTCCCGAAAAAAGGCCGCCCCGCGGTATTTGTCGGAAAAAAGACCGGAGCCGTCCAGGAACTCCCCGGAGTAGCCCTTTGCGGAAAGGAAGCGGTAAAGCCAGTCCCTTTCCGCCGGAGCGTAGCCCAGCCTGAAGCGTTTTATCGCCCCCATGTCGATTTTCCGGGACAAAAGGTAGTCCAGCGCCGGTTTTCCCTCCGGCCTTTCCAGAAGAAAATGACTGAAGGTGCCGGCCGTGCGGCGGTAAAGCTCCAAAAGCTGTTCCTTTCTGGAGTGTTCGGCCTCCAGTTCCGCCGCGTCCCGGTTTCCCGCGTCTTCGTAGACTATCTCCACGCCGAATTTCCGGGCCAGCGTCTTTACGGTTTCCGGAAAGTCGGTCTTGTCCATTTCCATGACAAAACCGACAATTCCGCCGCCCTTGCCGCAGCCGAAGCAGTGGAAGAGCTTTTTGTCCGGATCCACCGTCATGGACGGGGTGCGTTCCTGCCCGCCGGAGTGGAAGGGGCACCTGCCCCAGTACCGCCCCCCGCGTTTTTCCAGCCGGACGTACTCCTCCACCACGGCTATCGCATCCAGCCTTTCCTGCACCTCGTCTACGGTCGATCTGGCTATGCGACCCATGCAGCCCCCGGTTTTATCGCGGCCGGCCCCTTACGGGGAGGAGGCCCGCCAGGCGCGAAACTCGTCCGCAAACCTGTTGTGTTCCGCCAGGGTTCTGGAAAAATTGTGCCTGCCGCCCCCGTTCGGCCTGACCACGAAAAACAGGTACTCGACCTGCGCCGGCTCGAAGGCGGCCCGCAGCGCCACCGCCCCCGGAGAGGCAATCGGCGACGGGGGCAGGCCCGGAACCATGTACGTGTTGAAGGGACTGCGTATCACCAGATGCCTGTAGAGAATCCGGTTCCCGTAACGCCTGTGGAGAATCGTTTCCTCGTGCCCCTCGCCCAGAATCTCGTTCAGGATGTACACAATCGTGGCGCAGGACTGGAGCATCATGCCCACGTTCAGCCGGTTGGAAAAAACGCCGGCCATAACCGCCGCCTCCTCCGCCACGCGGTACTCCTTTTCCACTATGGAGGCCAGGGTTACCAGCCGGTTGAGTTCCTCCGGGGACATAAGGCCCGCGCGTCCGTCTATGGCGGCCAGTCTGGAGAAAAACTCCTCCGCCATTGTCCGCACGACCCTGTCCGCCGGAAAGCCGACGGGGAAGAAATAGGTCTCCGGAAAAAGAAAGCCCTCCATTGATTCGTTCGGAACGCCAAAGTAGTCCAGAATCTCCCTGCTGGAGGCGGCGGCGACAAACTCCCGCGCCGTGGTGATTCCGGCGCTTTCGACAATCAGCGCGGTTTCGCGCACGGTAAGGCCCTCCGGAACGGTAACGCTTACGAGCAGGTCGCTGCTTTGCTCCAGAACGCTCCGGATGGCCAGCTTGTTTGACGGAAACGCAATCAGGTGACTGCCGGCCTTTATGTGCTCGTCGCGGAAACGGCCCAGCAGGTTCCAGAGATGCCTGTTCCGGATAACGCCGGCCGCCGCGAGCCTGTTCCCCACGGACTGCGCGCTTTCCCCCGGGCGAACCTCCACGCGCAGCACCGCGTCCGAAACGCCGACGACGCGCTCCAGGGTTACGCCGTCAACCTCCGGAAACGGATAAGGCAGCGCCGCCGGCGACGAGTTGCCGCGGGCGAAAACCGCAATCAGGGCCACGCCGGCGACGAGCACCAGCCCCAGAAGGACCGCCAAAATGCCGATTACACGCTTTACGATTCGTGGCATGTGTTCTCCTTAAAGTACGCGCGGGGACAGCCCCGCTACAATATAATGTCGGTGCCTTCGCACGCAAGGCTTATCTCGATGTCCTCGCCGAAAATCAGCCTGATGTACCTTCGGGCGGACTTGAGCATCTCGTTTAGTTTTTTGTCGTCGGAACCGGGATCGTGGTGGAACAGAACCAGATGCCTGATTCCCCAGTTCATCGCGAACTCCACGGCCATGCTGTACGGGCTGTGGCCCCAGCGGTACTTTTCGATGGCCTCCAAAAGCGTGTACTGCGAATCCACCACCGCCACGTCCGCGCCCCCGAAAAAGGCCGTGTTTTCCTCGTTGTGTTCGAAATCCTGCACCCCGAGTTCCACGTCCGTCGCGTAGACAAAGCGCTTTTCCCCGTGGGTAACCTTGTACGCGAACGCGTCGCCCGGATGGCTCATTTTTTTGAACGAAACGCCCGCCGGCCCTATCTTTACCGGGGCCTTCAGGACGTTGAACGTCTTTTTCGCAGCCATGTCCTCCATGCGTACCGGCGAATAGGGCGCGCACATCAGCCTGGAAAGGTCCCGCTCGAAATCCGGCCTGGGCGAGTAGAAATCTATGCCGACCGAAGGACTGAAGGCCGGGACGAAAAACGGAAAGCCCTGAAGGTGATCCCAGTGGAAATGGGACAGCAGGACGTGGTACCTGGAAGGGCGCGGTTTCTCCTCCCGCGCGCCCAGCTCCCTCATGCCGGAGCCGCAGTCGAAGACAATCGTTTCGTCGAAGCCGTCTATGTGCACGCTTACGCAGGACGTGTTTCCGCCCACGGTGCCGAAAAGCCAGGGCGGAAGCCGCGCCGTGAAGCGCTCCCTGCATTTGGAATCGACAAAGTCTTCCGGAAGCGCCAGTTTGAGTATGTCGGCGAGCTTCTCCCGAACCTGGGACGGCAGCAGGGGGGAAGGCAGGGAGCCGCGGACCCCCCAGAAACGTATACGCACCTATACCTCCGTGGCACGCGGTCTGTTACGATCCGAAGGAGCGACACGCTCAATCACCGGCTCTTCCTCCAAACTGCGCAAAAGACTTTCGATTTCTTCCCCCGAATACAGCCTTCCGGAGTTTATCCCGGGGCATTCCCTGCCGGCTCTTTCCCACGAATGGACGGAACACAAAACCATGTCCCAAAACGGGAAGGTTCTGCACTGCAGCGGCCTGGTGGCGTAAACCGAACAGCCCGGCCCCGCCGATTCCGAAACGCCGGAGCCCCAGAAAACGCAGTCCAGATTCGCCTTTTCCCGGAGCGAAAGGCGTTCCCTGCCCGGAACGTACGGAACCCAGCGGCACCACGCGTCCACAAAGGAATCGTAGTCCAGCCCCAGCCCCCCCGCCAGGCGGGAAAGATCGTTTTCCGAAAGGTACACAAAACCGCCTTCGTGGCGGCAGCAGCCTGAACATCGGGTACAGGAAAACCTTAACCCCTCGGCGTGAAAAGGCGTATCGTTCATCGGGTTCCCCAGTATACCCGATTCGCCGGGATAGTTCAAGCCGGCCGGCAAAAAGCGCGTTTTTGAGGCCGCGCACGGGGACGGCGGATTTTCCTCGAAGGTTTTGCTTTACGTCAAGGCATCCGGCGACGTTTCCCAGGCTTCCGGAAACCTTCCGGCGTGGATTCAGGCTTGAAACAGCTCCGGCAGTTTTTCCAGGTCATGAATATAAGGCGGCTCTTGCCCTTTTGAAACCAAAAACGCCTTGAGATACTTTTCGACGAATTGCTGACAGTGGAAGCACACGATTTCATGCGGCACCGGTCGCATGGTTTTTGCCGTATGCTCGGCCAGGGCCAGATCCCTGTCGGCCAATTCAATCCATTGCCGCGCTTCTTTTTCATGCGGCATAGATAAGTATCCCCTCCCGCGCTATCTTTCGCTCAAGCGTGGGGGCCGTTTTTCGTTCCAGGTAATGGCTTTTTTTCATGACGATCAAATCAAGGGGCATTGACTGCTGCTCGCATATCGCGGTTCGTATCAAAATCGAGGCGTCTATGTTTCGCAATTGCACGTCGTCCTTCAGCACGACAAACAAATCCAGGTCGGAATCTTTGCGCGGCTTTCCGTAGGCGCACGAGCCAAACAGATAAATCTCTTCCACCGGAACCGCGCCGATGATGAGCCCCTTTAGTTTATCCAATTCCGCCCGTACCGCCGAATCCATAGAAGTAACTGTAGCGTGGGAACGGGCGAATTGCAATAAGCCGTTGCGGGGGAAAAGGCGTACCGGTTACCGGCACCCGGGTGTAAAAACCAGCCGGCCGGCAAAAGCGCGTTTTTGAGGCCGCGCACGGGGACAGCGGATTTGCGGAGACGGAGCCGCCTATTCGCCGTTTTGCGGATTCCGGTTTTGCAGAAGAAGCAGGCGGTCAACCACCGTCAGGGCGAAGTCCTGGAAATCCGGATTCAGCTCGTTGAAAAGGCGCAGAATTCGGTCGCGCTTTTCCGCCGCGGAAGTCTCGAACATTTCCCCCTCTCCGGTTTTCAGCCACGATTCGCTGGCCCCGAAAGTCAGGCAGATAAGACGGATTATGCGGTCGTTGGCAATCCGGTGCCCGTTTTCGATGTCGGCTGTATAACTATTACTGACGCGGATGGCCTTTGAAAAGTCCGTTTGGTACATATTGAGAGCCTTCCTGATCTGCCGAACTCTCTCGTTGACCGTCATATCTGGACTATATCCGCTTTTTCCACGCATAGCAAGGGGATTTTTTACTATGCAAGGTTGACCGTTTCGCTATTCAGTGATACCATAACGCATAGCGAATCATGGAAAATTCTACGGATTTAAGGGAAAACCGACTTCGCGAAGCCGTTGAACGGTTGACCGACGAAAACCAAAGCCGCCTCCTTGGGGTACTGGAAGCCCTGTTTTTCGTCCAGGGCGAAGGGGAAACGCCCGCTCCGGAGCCGGAGGCGGTGCAGACGTAGAGCTTTTTGTCGTATACAGGATCGGTTCCCGATTTATGTATATTTCCTCGTCGAGGAAACGTCCGTTAAGGACAGCAAAAACGTGCCGATTGCCCGCCAACAAAGGCAGGGCGGGCAATCACGAGCAAAGGAGGTTTTCCATGAGGAAAACCATGATTGCGGCCGGAACCGTACTGGTTCTTGGCCTTGCGCTTGCCGGCTGCGGCAGCAACGACAACGGCGAACCGCCGGTCAACAACCCGCCGGCGCCCGCCCCCGGGGCGGCGGAACTGAATCTGTCCGGGCGGGTGTACCGCGTGGACGGTCGTAACGGCGGAGGATTCCTTGACGTCCCAACATTCACGCCGTTTCCCGCAGGACAGACCAGAACGGTTTCCTGGTGGAGGGGCGGAACCGGAACGGTTGCCAACGGGCAGTTGAGTTTCACTGTCGCCACGCCGACTTCGCTGCGGCACGTTGAGGATGAACTATGGTTTCCTGGAGGTGATTATGTCACATTCGATCCTCCGGCGGCACAAGCTGCAGAGCTAGCGTGGTTAAGCACACAGGCCCCCGGCGGTACACACAGCAGAGGCAGTATGTCCTTGGAGTACTTCAGCATGTCAATCAGCGGAAGCTCCCTTAGCGGTGAACTTGTCGTCCGGCAGCACATATACGTGGACAGGGACGTTGTCGTTAGTTTGGCACAGGACTGGACAAGGACATGGACCGATTACGATGATGCCGGCGTCACCTTTAACGCAACGGAAATAGCAAGGGCCTTCACCCTTATTCTTAGGCAGGGATGGAATGCCTTGTATCTCAGGCAGGTATCAACAGGTACCTTGTCGGAAATCGCTGCAAACCCCACTTCCATAAACGCGACAGTCACATCCACATTAACAGTATCCGTTGTGGATCCCGGCCGCCAGCTAAGGTGGATGCTGGCATGGGACGATTACTCCGAAACCCTGGAACTCTTCCGGAGCGCACCGCCCGGCAGATTAGGCGCGCCGCCTTTCGGAACACGCCGTTAGCGGGTTATGCCGAAGGCCGGCCGCGCGGCGGTATCGGCCTTCGGCGTCCCATCAAAACGCGGGTACCTTCCCGCGCCCGTACCCGCAGAACGCCTACCGGCCCGCAAATCCGGTTTTACACCCGGCTCAAAAAAAGAGAATTCGGCAAGCCGGCGGTCTACCGTTTGCGGGGCGCATGGCCCGCAAATCGGCTTTTTACCCCGACATGTCCCGTCAAGCGTTGGCGGCTTCCTTGGCCCTTTCCCGGGCCAGCAGATTTTCCACCTCTTCCACGGTGTGCCCCTGCCTAAGAAGATCGAATATCCGGGCTTCGGTCTTGGCAGACTCGGCCCTTGTCCTGGCCTCGGTTTCCGCCCTTGCCTTGGCCTCGGTCTTCCTGATGAGTTCCTCTATATCGTATGCCCACCTTAGCCCTATCCGCCTGTGCTCAGCCTCTAGGTTCGCAACCATGTTCGCCTCCTGAAATTCCGGATATGTCCCGTAAAGTTCCTTGTGCATCCGCGAGATGCTCTCCGCTATCATCATACCATCATTCGTGCCCAAAACGCCATTATCCAGGGCGCGTATCAACACGTCCTCAAGGTTTTCAAGCATACGCTTTTCCTTCCGCGCCGTTGCCAGCCGCTCCTCGACCGTCGCCTTCCCCTGCTTCAGTTCCTTGCGAAGCCGGAGAAGACAGAACGGCAAAAGCACCATAAGCCTTTGCCGCTCCAGGCTTTCAAGGCTCTGCTCCTCCATTTTGAAAACCCGCACCTTGTAGTCGAAAGATGCGTCGCCGCCCTTGCTTGAAAGCCTGAACGTTATTCGCTCCGGTGTAGTTTTGGTGTTTTCGAAATAAACCACGCATGCGTCCGGAAGTTCTATCTCTATGAGTTCCCCGTTGCCGGATACCCGCTTTGCGCGGCGGGCGTGTCCAAAGCCGTACTCAAAAATCCGCAGGCCGATTGTTTCGTCGTGACCGACCTGGAACTCGATGGCGAAACCGTCGCCCGCCACGTTCAGCAGAATGTCCGCGCGGAAAAGGTCGAGGCTGCTTCCGCGCTTTACCACGTCTTCGATTGCCGCGAAGTCCACCGGGCTGTCGAGCGCGTACCGCCTGTCGAAAAGCGCGTTGACCAGAGACACGGTGTTGGCCGGGCTTGTCTTCTGTAAAAGGTACTTGATGGTGAGATCGAATATGTGTCGGGTTTCCCGCTTCTGTTTTCGCCTCGGTTGCTTCATGGTTTTGTCCTTGCCGTTCGGGCTGCGTTTTATGAATATACCGTCTGTGGCCGGCAATTGCAATGCCGCGCGAAAAAGCAGGGGCCACATAGCCCGCAAAACGTAAAACCGGGTCGTTCCCCCTAAATCGGCGAAAAACGGCAGATTACGTATGGAAAAACACTTGCCAATTCATTCCATGTGCTGTACGATAGTCCCAAGGGAATTAGGAGTTGCCATGACCGTGAAAAAAATAGCCTTCTGCCTTGCTGTAGTTGCCCTGCTGGTTTCGTGCGGCAGACATGAATGGGATGATACCGTTGTTACCAATAATTCCCACGTCGTTGTGGAATTCAAGTTCAACCACACCGGGGTAATCACACTGGTCCCGGAGGAAAGTTTCGCCTTCGAGACAAGGGCGCACCAGCATCTGGAATGGTTTGAATACGAGTATATGCACAACGGCGAAACGAGAAGGGCGCGACATGGCACCCCCAAGCCGGAAGACGGAAAAGTGTGGTTTTTCTACACTGCAACCGATGACGGCGCCAACGGGGAATTTCGTTTGGCGGAAACCGATTAACCGGAAACATGTCCGAATCAAAAGCTGATGCGTTAACCACACCCCCCCCTCCCCCCGCCGCTGGAATACAGTATGCCGCCGGTCGCCTGGGCACCGAACCGGTGGGCAAACTTCTTCTGCGGTTTTCCATTCCGGCGATAACCGGAATGCTGGTTAACGCGCTGTACAGTGTGGTTGACCGTATCTTTATTGGGCAGTTCGTGGGTGAAATGGCTCTGGGCGGTCTTTCGCTGGTGGTGCCGCTCATGACCATTTCCCTGGCTTTTGCAATGTTTTTTGGCATAGGCGCGGCGAACATGATCTCCATGCGATTGGGCCAGGGCCGAAAGCAGGAAGCGGAAAACGCGCTGGCCCACTGTTTTTTTATGCTTCTGGGAACCGGTATTTTGATGACGGTTCTGGGCATCGTTTTTCTGGAACCGATTCTTTCACTTTTGGGGGCACCGGAAGGCAGCGCGGCCCTGGGCTACGCGCGCGGTTATTTCCGCGTCATTCTGTTTGCCTCCGTGTTTGCGCTCCTGGCTTTTGGTTTTTCCCACTGTACCAGGGCGCAGGGGTTTCCCGTCATTACCATGATAGCCCTGCTTATTGGCGCCGTTCTCAACGTTGTTTTTGACGCGCTCTTTATCGTGGTTTTTGACTGGGGCGTTGAAGGCGCGGGCTGGGCCACGGTTATCGCCCAGGGCGTTTCGATGGTCTGGATTCTCAAGTTCAGCATGGGAAAAAAAGCGGCGGTTAGGCTCAACCTAAAAACGTTCAAACCTTCCCTTTCCATCGCGCTGCAAATCATGTCTTTTGGCTCGGCGCATTTTCTGTTCCAGATTACCATGTCCGCGGTGCAACTTTTGTACAACCTTAGCATGGGTTGGTACGGCGAGAGTGCCCTCGGAATCGGCGGCGGCGACATTGCGCTTGCCGGAATGAACATAGTCGGCGTTGTCCAGATGTTAATTCTTATGCCAATTTTTGGAATCAACCAGGGGGCGCAGCCTTTGCTTGGCTTTAACTACGGCGCGAAAAAATACGACCGCGTTCTTCGCACCTATCTGCTGGCCGTTGCCGCCGGTACGGCGGTTTGCACCGCGGGCTTTATCGCGACCATGCTGTTCCCCACGCAATTGGTAAGAATGTTTGTGGCGGAAGGCGATACCGCGCTTATGTATTTTGCCCCGCAGGCCATGCGGATTATGTTTCTGCTTTTGCCCGCGTCCGCCTTTATGATTATCTCCACAACTTTTTTCGTGGTAACCGGCCGCCCAAAAATATCAATACTCCTTTCACTGTTGCGCCAGTGCCTCATTCTGGTTCCCGCTCTGCTAATCTTTGGCAGGGTTTGGGGACTGTGGGGAGTTATAGTCGCCGCGCCGGTTTCCGACACGCTTGCGCTTTTCATCACGGGCACGATGATATTTTTCGAATTACGCAAACTAAAAAACATGCACAAACCAAAGGAGCAGACGGCATGAACGTGAAATACAAGAGCGTCATTTTTGACTGCGACGGCACGCTGATTGACACCCTGGAGGACATTGCCGCGGCAATGAACCGCGCTCTGGAAACACACGGTTTTCCCACCCTGCGGACGGAGGAATACCGCGACAAAGTGGGCTGGGGCATCGTGAAGACGGCGGCCCTTGCCCTGCCGGAAGGGGCTCGAACGGACGAAAACGCCAAAAAGGTTGGAGGCTTTGCCGCCAACCTTATGGAGGAACAGCCGGCGGAGCAAAGTCTTTCCAAGGCGTACCCCGGAATCAAGGAACTGCTGACGGAGCTAAAAGCCAGAAAGATAAAAATCGCCGTTTTGAGCAACAAACTGGATTCCGTTTTGCACAGGGTAATGCACGACTTTTTTTCGCCGGTGGTTTTTGACGCGGTCTGCGGTTTACGCCCCGGAGTGGCCCCCAAACCGGACCCCGCGGCGGCCTGGGAAATGCTGGCCGAAATGGGCAAAAACCCCCACGAAACGGTTTTTGTAGGCGACTCCGAAATCGACATGGAAACCGCGAGAAACTCCGGCTGTTACCCCCTGGGCGTTAGCTGGGGTTTCCGCCCCCGCGCCACCCTGACGGAAGCGGGCGCGGCGCGGATAATCGACAAACCGGAGGAACTCTGGGAGCTTATCGGCAGGCGGTAAAGTAAAACCGGGAAACCGGCGCCATGTTTTGCCGGCGTTTATGTCCCGAACGGTTTTTGGCAACCGCGTGTCTTCTAAGGCGGCTCTTACCGCATCTGCATATAAGAGCCTTGTTTTCATGCAGACAGCCCTTGCGTATCTGCATATACCCTGCCGTAATATATGCAGATACTTGTTAGGTGGTGTGGATGCGCTCTTTTGATTACTCGTTTCTGGAACATGGGATGCTTACCGCCGGGCTGGTCAACACCGTGGCCGCGATAGCCAAACTTCGCGAACGCTAGAACGAGCGTAAGGGCAATTTCGCGGAGATTTTCGGCAAGCTGGAAAGCGTGGCGAAAGTGCAGTCCGTAAAAGGCTCGAATGAGAAGAAACCATGAGAAAAAAACGACCAGTATGGCAGGCCTGAAAATATTCTAGGCGGTTTTTACGTTGACAAGGCATTACTTTCCTATGATAATGACAAGTAGAGACAGCTAGGGGACTTTAGGTCGACCTCTTTTTTGGGGACTGAAATTCTGTGTGTCTGGGGTTCAATTCCCCGAGGTGGCAAACAGCTAATTCCCCGTTCAGACTCTGTCCGTGAAACGTGGCCCTAGACGGTCTTTGTTACGCCCGCTTTAATTCGAAGCTAACAGCACAAAGGAAACATGGATGAGCATTTTTGAGGCAATTATTCTGGGGGTGGTTCAGGGGTTGACGGAATTCCTGCCGGTTTCCAGCACCGGACACCTGGTTCTTTCCAGACAGATTTTAAACATCGGCGGCGATCTGCTGCTGTTCGACACAATGGTTCACGTTGGGACGCTGGTCGGCGTTTTTGCGGTATTGTGGAAGGACATTCTGGCGGTACTGCGAAAAATCGTCCAGCCGCTTACGCTTTACCTGATAATCGGTACCGTCCCGGCGGTGGTCGCCGTCATGGTTTTCAGGGGCAGTCTGGAAAGGGCGTTTGACACGGGAAACTATTTGGGGTTTGCGTTTCTGGGAACCTCCGCGCTGCTGATAACGGCGGAGCTGCTTGCGAAACGCGCCGCCAAACACGGCGTTAGAAAACCGGGCGAGATGAACTGGCTGGACGCGCTGGTCATCGGTCTTTGCCAGGCGGTTGCCGTCATTCCGGGGATTTCCCGCTCCGGGGCAACCCTGTCAGGGGCACTTTCCCGCGGGTTAAACCGCGATTTGGCCGCCCGTTTTTCGTTCATGCTTTCCATTCCAATTATACTGGGGGCGGCGCTTTTTCAGTTCATGGAACTGTTTGGAAGCGATGCGACTCCCGCAACCGACGCGGCGGGCGGCGTCGGACCGGCGGCAATCGTTGTTGGAACGGCGGTCGCCGCCGTCGTGGGCTTCTTTGCGGTGCGGCTCATGCTGAAAATCGTCAGGGAAAGATCGCTTTGGGGCTTCGCGGTTTACACCGGGGTTCTGGGCGTGGCGGTATTAATCGACCAGCTCTGGTTGGGCATAGTTTTCTAAGTCTGTCCATTTTATTCGTAAGGAACTGCCCAAAGCACCGGGTTTCGGAAACGGCCGACTTGAATTATTTCGGGAATCGCGCTATCTTTTAGTGGATATCTGAGGTGCGAATGGCTTGGCCTTCGCCTCGCTGTTTCGTTGGGAATAAGGCTTTGGAGAAATAGACCGTGTCCAAATTGGTAAAACGCATCGAGAAGGAATTTTTTCTTAAAATCCTGTACGACGAGCGGGTCCCCGTAACTTATTACAAAGACAGGGCCGAATATACGCTGGTTCTTAAAACGCCGCCAAAAGACACGCTGGTTTTCAAGTTGAACCGGCCCCTCAACAACGGATTGGGCGTTTCCAGCAAAATAAGCCTGATGTTTACGTACCGGGAAGATTCGATGCTTTTCGACGTAAACGTAATGGATATACGGGATTCCGAAATAATCTGCAGCGTGCCTGAAAGCATTCGCAAAAACCTGGACCGTTCCCACATGCGGGTAAATCTGCCGCCGGAGGTTCAAATAAAAATCGCGTTCCTGGGCGACCGCTATTCCTTCCCGTTCCACAGACTGCGGCAGTATCATCCGCTGCTGGGCAGCATTACCGCGCTTGCCAGACTCAAGGAACAGGTGGAGGCGCTGGTCAAAGCCTACGGTTACAGTCATAAGATGGTGGTTTTCAACCCAGGTCACGAATTTTCCTCCACGGAGGAACAGGTTTTGGCCAACACCGGAAAGATTGTTTTTCTGCCGGTATCGAAGGACGGCTTCCCCCAAAACGACCCATACAACAAAAACCGGATAGTTACGGAGGAACTGTTCCAGCGCTACCTTTTGGAGGAAACCGGCATTGAGGGCCGGGCCGCCGAAGCCGCTTCCGCAAAGCTAATCAAGGACAAGGTAACCGCCGGAGTTGTTTCGGACTTGTGGGTTCCAATTCTGTTCCAGGAGTATACCGTCGGCTATATCCGGATTTGGAGTACCGACGCGGAAAAGCCGCCTCTGGATTACCTTATGATCGATACCCTGTACAAGTACTCGGAGGTTATGGCGCAGTTGCTTAAGGACAGGGGCTACTTCGAGAAAATGAAGATTAACAACGTGCCCTTTAAGGCCAACGTACAGGACATCAGCGTTTCCGGTCTGCTTTTTACGTGCCCGTGCCAGGAAACTTCGCTAAAGCTCATGCCGGAGTGCAATCTTAGGGTTACCGTTACGACGCTGAACCGCAGTCTGGACATTAAGGCCACCGTTACGCGCAACTACAGGGACAAGGGTTCCGTTTTCGTGGGCTGCCACTTCAAGGAAATGAGCGCCGACGATATCCGGTACCTTTTCGAGTGCATCTACGCGAAACCGTTTACCGAAACGACGCTGTCCCATTAGCCCGGCGAATTCCGGTTTAACCCGGCGGCCAAACCAGGGCGCGCCCGCCCAGGACGTGGACGTGCAGGTGATCCACCGTTTGCCCGCCGTCGCTTCCGGCGTTGATTACGAAACGCGCGCCTTTTTCGCCGCAGCCCCGGTCTTTCGCCAGTTCCCGCGCCCTGTTCAGCAGTCTGCCCACCAGCGGAACGTCCTCCGGTTCCAGTTTCAGCAGGCTCGGGATGTGTTTTTTGGGAATTACCAGGCAATGCACCGGTGCCGCCGGATTGATGTCGTGGAAAGCCAGCAGCTCGTCGTCCTCGTAGACCTTTTTCGCGGGGATGTCCCCGTTGACAATTTTACAGAAAATACAGTCGCTCATCGAGCTATTATGGCATCCGGCGGTAAAATTTTCCACCTGCGTGTCGAACCGCTATTGCAAACCGGAGCGAAAAAGCGTAGACTTGGTATGGGAGTGTGTCTTTGCGAAGAATATCGGCATTTTTTCGAAATGCAGGCGGCCTTTGCCGCGAACACAGGTTGATTGTTACGCGCTTTGCGATCGTGTTCCTTTTGGGCGTATCGTTGGGCATGTATTTTTTCCCGTTTTTTGGAAACCGAACCGCCGATTCGGGCCTGTATTCCAGCTACGAGACTTCCGGTTTAGACGAACATTCCCCGGCAACGCGAAACGGTCTGGGCGGCACGTATCTGGAAAGCGTCAACTTTGAAAAGCAGCTTGCGTCGTTGTTCGCGGAAACAGAGGAGGCTCAAAGGCCACGTCTGCTTCTGTTCGAAACCTACTCTATTCAGAGGGGCGACGTAATCGGCAATTTGGCGATAAACTTTGGGCTAAACGAAGACACCATACTTTCGGTAAACAACATAAGAAACTCCCGGCTTTTGCAGATTGGCCAGGTGCTGCGCATCCCAAACCAGGACGGAATTATGTCCACGGTGCAGGAGGGCGACACCCTTGAGATAATAGCCGATCGATACGGATCGGACGCAAACGCCATACGCGTTTCGAACCAGCTTTTCTCCGACACCGCGTTGCCCGGTTCCACGCTGTTTATCCCCGGCGGGCGACTGAGCTGGATGGAACGCCAGGAGATAAACGGCGATCTGTTTCTCTGGCCCCTGGCCGGTCGCATAACTTCCGGTTTCGGGTGGCGCAGCGATCCTTTCGGCACCGGCCGCCGGGAATTTCACAACGGGATTGACATTGCGGCGCGTATGGGGACTCCCATAAGGGCTTCCATGGCGGGGCGCGTCAGTGCCGCCGGTTTCGACAACGTGCTGGGGAACTTTATCATAATCACCCACCCCAGGGGCTACCGCACGTTGTACGCCCACATGAGCAGGATTAGGGTTAGGCAGGGGGCCTATGTCGGTGCAGGCCAGCACATCGGCGACGTGGGCAGTACCGGTCGCAGTACCGGGCCGCACCTGCACTTTACCGTGTTCAGAAACGGCGTTGCGATAAACCCACGTACGGTGTTGCGCTAGAGACCGGAATGCTGTCTGTATGCCAAACATAGGGCTTCTCCTCCTTTTGGTTCTGGTTTCCGCGATCCCGGCGATTGTGGTGTTTCTGTGGTTTCGGCTTTCCCGCTTTCCGGTTTCCGCCGGCGTTTTTCTGGTTTCCTTTTTCGCCGGGGTAAGCTCGGTGCTTGTCGCCCTTTTCCTCCATCTGCTTGCCGGAAACGTAATCGGGATTTTTTCTCCCATAACGAACCCCAGAACGGAACTGCTGGTGATAAGTTTTTTCCGCGACGCGTTTCCGGAGGAGCTTAGCCGCCTTGCGTTTTTGATTCCCCTGTTTCTGGTTTTCCGCCGCTTTAACCCGGCCGGGTGGATCGTCGGCCGGTCTACCGGCGGAGCGGACCGGCCTTCCGCGGAAACCATGGGAAGAGCTTCCGGGTTTGTCGCCGGTCTTGGTTTTGGCATTCTGGAAGGCGCAATCTACGGCGCGGCGGATCCGTTCAACGCGCTGTTGCGGGTTTTCACTTCCACCCTTTTGCACGCCGCCTGCGGCTCGCGGGTTGGCTCCTCCATAATGATATTTAGGGAAAAGCCCGCCCTGGGCGTTTTCCAGTTTTTGTCCGCAGTTGCCATCCACGGCATTTACAACTTCATGATTTACTCCCCAGGCCGCGTCTCTTACTTCGTTGCCATCTTCGTCGTTTTCTCCGCGCTGGCCTCCTGCCTCAAGACAATAGACACTGGAATGCGGGCGGAAGACAACGGAACGTATTAAGACGCTCACACTTGTTTTTGGTCACTTTGTTGAGTAAATTATTAAGATGATAGATCGAGTGCTGATCGATACGCTCAATTTGCGCGCGCGCGATTTCGCCGCCCGATGGAAGGACGCCATACGGAAATCCCCGCACCTCAAGCATTACAACGAACTGGACGACAAGGCGCTAATTGAGGCGGGCCTGCCGTTTTATCCTTTGCTGGCGCGGACTCTGGACCGAGGGTTTGATCCAACGCTTCTGAGCGATTTTTTTGTCCCGAGGGGAAAAAAAAGGATGCGGGACGGCTTTCCCATTTCCGAAGTAATTTTTGCAATCAATTTATTTCAGCAAACGGTTATCGAATACCTGATGACCGAATTCGCCCCAGAAAACTCCATGCGAATGTATCAGTCCATGGGAGCCCTAACCCGGGTGGCGAAATTTTGCCTGTTGGGCAGTTTCTATATCTGCAAGGGTTTTCTTGAGGAGGGTTGCACCGCGATGAACGCCCACGAGAAACCGTCGGAAGAATTGCTAAAAAAGTACTTTGAGGACGAATTCTTCTTTAGGGACAGCGGTATCTAGCCTGCCCCGGTTTTGAAAACCGGGGCTACAGTTTAATACGGCGGCAAACAATGGAAGCTCTTGATATAAACACTGTTTTCACTTTAACGATTGCGGGATTCAAGATTCCCGTCACGGAAACGGTGATCGTCTCCTGGGCGGTAATGCTGATACTTATCGTCGCTTCCCTGTTTCTTACACGCAGACTGAAGGAAGCCCCCGCCGGGCCCCAGGCGGTTCTGGAAACCGGCGTGGAATTTCTTAACAAGTTTGCCGCCAGCCAGTTCGGCTCCCTGTCAAAGTTCCTTGCGCCGTACATCGGCTCGCTGTTTCTGTTTTTGCTTGTCGCCAACATTATCGGGGTTTTGTCGCCGGTCGAGATTAGGGCTTTTGGCCGCGAATTCCGGCCGCCTTTCGTGGTTCGGCCGCCAACCAGGGACATAAACGTAACAATGGCGCTTGCGGTAATTTCCATTGTGTTAATACCGGTGTGCGGTATCGCCGCCCGCGGCGTTCGCGGCTGGCTAAAACACTTCCTGTATCCATTCCCGGTGATGCTGCCGTTCAACATAATGGAATACGGCATACGCCTTTCGTCGCTGGCACTCCGGCTTTTCGGTAACGTGCTTGCGGGAGTCGTGCTGATGCGCATGATCGAAGGCGTTCTGCCGGTCGCACTGCCGATGATCTTTTCGCTCTACTTCGACTTTTTCGACGGGGCGATACAGGCGGCGATTTTTGTGTTTCTAACCAGCCTTTATATTTCGGAGGTTGTTAAGGTTCATGACGAATAACGAAACGGAGGAGAACGGTTATGGATTCCAGTACGATTATTGCTATCGGTGTCGGCATTGCGGTACTCACGGGCCTTGGGGCCGGTATCGGCATTGGCATTGCAACTTCGGGGTACGCGCAGGCGATTGCCCGCCAGCCCGAAGCCAGCGGAAAAATTACGCCAATGTTTTTTGTCGGCGTCGCCCTTGCGGAAGCCACGGCAATCTACGGCCTTATCGTGGCGATACTTCTAATCACCAGAATGGGATAGCGGCCCATGCTTGACTTTTCCGTTACCTTTGTCATTACCATTTTCAACATCATCCTGCTGGCGTTCATCCTAAAGGCGGTACTGTTCAAACCGGTAAGCAGGTTCATGGCGGAACGGGCAAAACGGATTCAGGATTCCATCGACGAGGCCAAAACCGAAAGGGCCAATGCACAGGAACTGCTGGAACAGTGCCGTGAAAAACTGAAAGCCGCCGACACGGAAGCGGAGGAAATCATAAAGTCCGCCAAGGAAAACGCCAGGGTGCAGGCCGACAAAATCGTGGCCGAAGGAAAGCTCGCGGCGGAAGCCCTTGTCGCGGAAGCCCACAGCCGGCTTGAGTCGGAACGGCAAAAAGCGCTGGCGCGTTTCGGCATGGAAGCCGCGGCACTGGTAATGGCGGCCTCGTCGCGCCTTGTGCAAAGGGAGTTCACCGCCGACGACAGCCGCCGCTATGCCGGTATGCTGCTGGATGAACTGGCGGCGAAACCGGTGCCGGCACCGCACTTGCGGAAAGGAAACGGCTAGTGTTTCACGGGGATCGCTGGGCAAACGCTTTCGTTTCCATGCTGGGCGAAAACGCCGAACCGGGGCTGCTTTGGCTAAAGGCGCTGGCAGGGGCGATACCCCGGGCCATGTCCGGATACCCTGCGGCTCGGCGGCTCGAAAAAGTGTTGAGGGAAAGTGTCGGTGTCGTGGGTTACCCCGGCGGCATGGAAACCGTCGGCGAATTTGTGATAAGGTTTGTCGCCCTGCTTGTCGAAAAAGGGCGGTTCAAACATGTCAGTTACGTTATGGAAAAAATCGAGGAACGAATCGACGCGCAAAACGGCGCGCTGGCCGTTACCCTGGAGTCCGCAACGCTTTTGGACAACACCTTTGTCGAAGAATTCGGGCAGCGCATTGCCGAAAGAACCGGTTTCGCAAAAGTCAAAATCAAGACGCGGCCGGTTCCGGAACTGCTTGGCGGTTACAGGCTGCAAATCGGCGGTTTCTATGTCGATGCGAGCCTAAGAAAACAGGTGGAAAAAATGAAGGCCGATCTGGAGGCGGCGGCTTTCGCTTCCGCCATTGTCGTAGGAGAGGGAACATAATGACGGATTTCAGCGATCTTACCAAAGTCCTGCGCGAAAAAATCGAACACTGGGATGGCGGGGCGGCATCCGGCAACACCGGTTTTGTAATGCAGGTGGGCGATTCCGTTGCCACGGTACACAGGCTCAACAATGCCGTATACGGGGAACTCGTGGAGTTTGCGTCCGGGGCGACGGGAATTGTCCTGAACCTGGAGGAGGAACAGGTCGGCTGCGTTCTGCTTTCCGGCGGCTCGCAGGTTAAGGACGGCGAGGAAGTCAGGGGAACCGGCAAAGTGGTATCGGTTCCTTCGGGCCATTCCCTGTTTGGCCGGGTGCTGAACCCCTTGGGCGAGCCGATTGACGGCAAAGGCCCCATAAACGCCGAGGCATGGCTTCCCATAGAATCCCCGGCCGCACCGGTGATAGATCGCGGCAGCATAAACGTTCCTCTGCAAACCGGGGTTGTTTCAGTCGATGCCATGGTTCCAATCGGGCGGGGCCAGCGCGAGCTTATCGTCGGCGACAGGCAAACCGGGAAGACCGCAATCGCCATTGACACAATCATTAACCAAAAAGGAAAAGGCGTGTACTGCGTGTACTGCGCCATAGGGCAAAAAGCGTCGTCCGTGGCAGCGATTGTTAATACCCTTAAACTCCACGGAGCCCTGGAATATACGTTTGTGGTGTTCGCCTCCGCCTCGGATTCCGCCGCGCTGCAATATCTGGCCCCATACTCCGCCGTGGCAATGGCGGAACACTTCATGCACCGGGGGAAAGACCTGCTTGTAGTGTACGACGATCTTTCCAAACACGCCGTGGCCTACCGCGCGGTCAGCCTGCTTCTGCGCCGCCCCCCGGGGAGGGAGGCCTTTCCCGGGGACGTGTTCTACCTCCATTCCCGTTTACTGGAACGCGCGGCAAAACTTTCCGACGAGCGCGGCGGCGGTTCCATTACCGCGCTGCCAATCATCGAAACCCAGGCCGGCGACATATCGTCCTACATTCCCACAAACGTTATTTCCATTACCGACGGGCAGATTTTCCTGGACTCCGAACTTTTCAATTCCGGTTTCCGCCCAGCCGTGGACATGGGGCTTTCGGTAAGCCGCGTCGGCGGCGAGGCCCAGTCCAAGGCGATACGCAAAATCTCCGGCCGGCTGCGTCTTGACCTTGCCCATTACCGCGAGATGGCCGCCTTCGCCCAGTTTGGCAGCGATCTTGACAAGGCAACCCAGGAACTGCTGGCCAAGGGCGAGCGGCTTATGGAAGTGCTGAAACAGCCGCAGCACTCGCCCTATCCGCTGGAACAACAGGTCGCGGTTTTGTATCTGGTAATCAACGGCCACCTGATGAATGTCGAGGTGAAGCAAATCCCGGTTTTCGTGAAAACGTATCTTGAATACCTGAACGACAACCACGCGGAGCTGATGCGGAACATCGGGGAGACGGGCGCCGTTTCCGGGGAACAGGAAAGCGAACTGCGGAACACCGGGGAGCGTTTTGGGAAGCGGTTTCCGGAACAGTTTGGGAAATAGGCCGGTGGGAACGAGGTAAAATGGCAAGTTTACGTGATCTACGCGCGCGCATGAAGGCGGTAAGGCAGACGCTGCAGGTTACCAAGGCGATGAACCTTATCTCGACCTCAAAACTGCGAAGGGGCCGGCGCATGCTGGAAGACACCGAGCCGTACTTTACGCGAATCCAAAAGTCGATGTTCGACATTTTGTCCTATGCGGAAAAACACGACAGCAATTTTTTCCGCAGAAAAGACCCCGTCAATTCGCGTGCGGCCGTTTTGGTAATCACCAGCGACAAGGGGCTTGCCGGTGCCTACAATGCGAACGTTTTTCGCTATGTTAGTGATCTGTGCGAAAAAATTGAAAACCCCGTGCTGCTTCTTGTGGGTTCCGTAGGCCACCGCCACTACGCCCATACGCCCGCCGTCATCCTGAAACGTTTTTCTTTTCATTCCAGGCTTCCCACCATGGAGGAGGCCGAGGAAGTGGCCGAGTACGTCATCTCGCAGTATCTGTGCGGAACCTTTGACGAAGTTCACGTCGTGTACACCCACATGTACAACGCAATCAAGATACTGCCCACCGAAAAACAGATACTTCCCCTGGACACGGAAAAAATTCAGGCGGAGCTTTCCGACACCGGAAACGTGGAACGCGTAAAACTCCACTTTGAGTTTATCCCATCCGAAAGGGAAGTGTTTGACGCGCTGATTCCCCGGTACGTCAAGGGAATCATTTACGGCAGCATGGTGGAGGCTTACGCGAGCGAACACAGCGCCCGAATGACCGCGATGAACCAGGCCACAAAAAGCGCGGAGGAAATGCTTGCCGACTTGCAGATAATTTACAACCGTTTGCGGCAGGCCGGTATAACCCAGGAAATGGCGGAAATAATTGGCGGTTCCGCAGCACTGGCGGAAAGGAATTAGGAGAACAGAATGGCTAATACAGGATACGTAACCCAGATAGTCGGCCCGGTTGTCGATGTTCGTTTTGACGAGGAAAAGCTTCCGGCGATTCTTAACGCCCTTAAAGTAAATTCCGGGGACGGGCGCACCGTGGCGCTGGAAGTACTGCAACACATCGGCGAGAACCGCGTGCGCTGCGTGGCAATGTCCGCCACCGAGGGCCTTTCCCGCGGGCTGGAAGTCGAGGACACCGGCGGCCCAATCAGCGTTCCGGTGGGCCGGGAAGTGCTGGGCAGAATGTTCAGCGTTACTGGCGACACGATTGACGACAAAGGCGCGTTTACCGCAGCGCAGTACAGTTCCATTCACCGTTCCGCCCCAAGTTTCGAGGAAATGCGGCCCGCCATCGAAACCCTTGAAACGGGAATCAAGGTAATCGATTTGATAGCCCCCTATGCCAAGGGCGGAAAGGTGGGGCTTTTCGGCGGTGCCGGTGTTGGCAAGACCGTTGTCATAATGGAACTTATTCGCAACATTGCCACCGAACATTCCGGCTATTCGGTCTTTGCCGGTGTCGGCGAACGTTCGCGCGAAGGGGCCGATCTCTGGAAGGAAATGACCGGCAGCGGCGTTATCGACAAAACAGCGCTGGTTTTCGGGCAGATGAACGAGCCGCCTGGTGCGCGTATGCGCGTGGCCCTTGCCGGCCTTACAATGGCGGAACACTTCCGCGACGAGGAAAGGCAGGACGTGCTTCTTTTTATTGACAACATTTTCCGCTTCATCCAGGCAGGCGCCGAAGTTTCCGCGCTGCTTGGCCGCATCCCCAGTGCCGTGGGTTACCAGCCAACCCTGGCAAACGAAATGGGCGGTCTACAGGAACGCATTGCCAGTACCTCAAAAGGCTCGATTACCAGCATTCAGGCCGTATACGTTCCCGCCGATGACCTCACCGACCCCGCCCCCGCGACAACCTTCGCGCACCTTGACGCAACCACAACTCTCTCGCGCAAAATCGTGGAACTCGGCATTTACCCTTCGGTGGATCCGCTGGCCTCCAGTTCGCGCATTCTGGATGCCGCAGTGGTTGGCGAGGAACACTACGACACCGCACGCCGCGCGCAGCAGATTTTGCAGCGTTACAAGGAACTGCAAGACATTATCGCGATACTTGGCATGGACGAACTTTCCGCCGAGGACAAAACCATTGTTGCCAGGGCGCGCAAGGTCCAGCGTTTTTTCAGCCAGCCCTTTTTTGTGGCGGAAAAATTCACGGGCATTCCCGGGCGTTACGTTCCGGCAAAGGAAACCGTCAAAGGCTTTAAGATGATTCTTGACGGCGAATGCGACGCAATACCGGAGCAGGCATTCTACATGGCCGGCAGCATTAACGACGTGCTGGAAAGGGTGAACAATGGCCGCGCCGTTTAGGTTCGAGATACACACCCTCTACCGCCTTTTCTTTTCGGGCAAGGTGGAATCAATCACGCTAACGCTTACCGACGGCGAGATCGGCGTATACGCAAACCATTCCTTTTTCACCGCCCCGGTTCTAAGCTGCATACTCCGCATGAAAGATGACAAAGGCGTTTTGCGTTCCGCCTTTATCACCGACGGCATTCTGGAAGTAAGCGAACACAAAACCGTGCTGCTGGTAGATGCCGCCGAATGGCCCCAGGAAATTGACCTGGATCGCGCCCTGGCCGCCAGGGAAAAAGCGGAAAAGGAAGTCGGCAAGACCCGGCTTCGCTTTGAGGTAAAAAGCGCGAAAGCAAGAGTCCGCCGCGCGGAATTCAGGCTGAAAGCGTATGAGTTGAAGTAACGCGAGCGCAAACAGTGTTTGCTTTACGGGCCTTTTTTGACCTCGCAGTTTTTCCTGAAAAAAGCAATTCCGTACTTCATAATATCGGCATACCCCTCATCGTCCCAGTAGGCGGCGTAGTTGTTTTCCTCTATTTGTTTTAACGCCTCATCACACGCCGACGGCAATTCCCTAAACTTCTTTGCCGTTTTTAGCTCGAATATAATCGCCCGCTGGAGTATCCTCCCGGTCAGCTGCTTGATTAGCCCATCCTTGCCCACCACCTCGTCCTGGGTCAGCCCTGGAAGTCGATGTTGTCCAGCAGTTGGTCCAGCGCGTCCTTTTCCTTTTTTTGTCGTGTCTTGGCCATCTTTTCTCCCTCGGTATTTCTACCACGTTATTGGCCATTTACACAATTTTTAGGACAGGCTCACATAACGGGCAAAGACCACTTTTGGTCCCCAAAAATTGTAACTTTGAATTGCTCAGGAATCTGCACAGAACCATCCCCGGTTTCAGGCCCCACACCTCCTTGCCCCAGTTCCGGAGGAACAGACGCTACGGAAATCAATTTTCAGCAATAACCCGCCATTTTAGCTATGAAAACCTGCCTTCACAGGGCAAAAAGTAGTTTTTTTGCCTCAAAATCGTACTGAAAAAACGAAAATTGATTTCCGTGGGGAATCTGCCCATCCGGTATACATTCCCCCGCGCTTAGGCTAGAATGTACCCATGCGTATACCCATTACGGGATACGGTTTGCCGCAGGCGCAAGGGAGCACATCGTGAACAGTTATGAAACCAGACTCGAAAAAATCTGGGACTGGATGGACCGGGAGGAAATAAGCCTGGTCATGTTTGAAGACTTCGAACCCAGACGCGACACCACCATACGCTGGCTTACCGGCCAGCCCGGCGACGCGCTGCTTTTCCTTTTCACAGACCACTCCGGAAACCGGAAAAGCGTTTTAATGCCGTGGGATTCCATTATGGCCGAAACCTACGCCAAGGCGGACATAATCGTGCCTTACAACAACTTCGACCGCAGTCCGCTAAAGGCAATCCGGGGCGTGGCGGAAATCATGCACGTCCCCCACGGCGCCAAAATAGAAATACCCCCGACCACGCCCTACCCCGGTTTTCTGACCTACGTAGGCGAACTTTCCGACTACGACGTCCTGTGCCGAGGCAACGGGGCCGCCGAACACGCGCTGGCTTTGCGGGCGATAAAGGACGACGAGGAGATCCGCTCCCTGCGAAAGGCAGCGGACATTACCAACGAGATAATCAACCTGCTGGAAAAAAAAGTACGCTCCGGAAAGATAAAAACCGAGGCGGACGCGGCGCTGCTAATCGAAATTGAATCCAGAAAGCGCGGCTGCGACGGCACCGGGTTCGAGACGCTTGCCGCGGGGCCGGAAAGAAGCTTCGGCATTCACGCGTTTCCGGCCTGGACCGCCGGCCCGTTCGCCACGCGGGGGCTTTCGATTCTGGACTTCGGCCTGCGTTTCCACGGCTACAACACCGACGTTACGCTGACTTTCGCCCGCGACCCCTGTCCCAAACAGCAGAAAATGATGGCCCTGGTGGAAAACGCCGCGGAAATCGCCGGAAATTCGCTGAAACCTGGGAACAACACGTCGTCCATAGCGTGTCTGGTGGACGGCGTTTTCGCGAAATCGAAGAAAAGCATGGTTCACGGGCTGGGACACGGCGTGGGGCTGGACGTACACGAGCGTCCGTTCCTCCGGAACCGGGGCAAGGAGGCGTGGGACCTGAAACCGGGGATGGTTCTGTCGGTGGAACCCGGCCTGTACGACCCGGTTTACGGCGGCTGCCGGCTGGAAAACGACTTCCTGATAACGGAAGACGGCCGCGAGATTCTAACCGAGGCC
>Ga0209755_10000943_pt1 | contig 49114 bp, 39 predicted proteins | sample TergutCo191P1_FD_187301 | JGI IMG/M metagenome (GOLD analysis project Ga0209755, IMG submission 187301) | Cornitermes sp. P1 segment gut microbial communities from Petit-Saut dam, French Guiana - Co191P1 (SPAdes) (version 2) | ecosystem: Host-associated > Arthropoda: Insects > Digestive system...
GAAGGCGAAGAGACGAGAGTGTGTGCAAATTGCGAACTCACTGAAACCAGAGATATTGAAGCTCTCGAACATAGCTTTGGCGATTGGACAGTAACCACTCCCGCTACTTTATCTGCTGCAGGCGTCGAGTCAAGAACGTGCGCAAATTGTAACGTTGTGGAAACCAGAGCTATACCTCCACTGACTCCGACTCCACCGGTTGGCGGTGGTTCCATCGGCGGCGGTGGCGGCGGCGCCCCTGCAACAACAGTTATTGACAACAATGCAGATGTACCCCCGCTTGCAGAACCCTCCAGCTATGCGCAAGAGCTCTTCAAATTAGGACTGTTCCTTGGAACAGGAACAGATGCGGACGGCGAACCGATTTTTGCTCTTGAGGCTGAGCTGACAAGACTCCAAGCCTTGATTCTGACCATCAGACTCCTAGGTCTTGAAGAAGAGGCGCTCGCCTTTTCGCCCCAACACCCATTTGATGATGTTCCCACTTGGCCGAATGACGCGGCAAACAGATATGTTGCGTATGCGTTTAGTATTGGACTCACCAAGGGCATAAATGAAACACAGTTCGGACCAAACCAACCGGTAACAGCTCAACAATTTACCGCATTTTTGCTCCGGTCGCTCGGTTACACTGATGCAGAGGGCGAAGACACCGTGTTTCTTAACGCAAGGGAAACCGCTGTGACAATCGGCATGTACACGCAAGTGCTGCTAGACGAACTCAGCGAAGGATCTTTCCTAAGAGGCGACGCTGTTGTGGCAATGGTAAGAGCTTTGCATACACTCATCTTTGGCTCTGATGATACGCTGCTGATTGACACCCTTGTTGAAGCTGATTTGTTTTCTGGAGAAGCCGCCGATGCATTTATTGAAGCGATCAAAAGAATCGATGAGTTCGGCGCATAGGTCGGTGTAAGCAAGAAATAATGCATTGCGACTGACTTAGTTGAAAAAAAGGCATATCTGTCTTTACTGAGTCTACTGTAAGAATCAGCAAAATAATTATCGCAAAAACCAATATGAATATGCCAAGAATTGTTGCAACGGTTCTTGGCATATTCAGCAAAAAAACAAGTTATTCGCATTATATTTATTAGCAAGAAAGGAAGTTCCCATGCCAAACATAAAGTATTCAGAACACGAAATTGAAAGCACCAAAACCCATATCGTTCTTTCGGTTTGGGAGCCTGAAAACCCGTCATTTATTGTCGTATTTACGCCTGCGACAATGGTTCACCCACTTATGTACAAACCATTATTATCAGGGTTTGCGGAGCGCGGTTTTGCTGTTGTAGGCGTTCATCCTATAGGTCATGGAAAAAGCCCGCGTGATGTGAAGCGCTATACAATAAGGGATATTGTTCAGAATGGACAGGATGCGATAACTTTTGCGCTAGAGCGTTATTCCCTGCCGGTTATAGTAATGGGGGCGAGTCAGGGAGGTCTTGTCACAGCGGCGATTGCGGCGGAAGATGAGCGGGTTGCGGCTGCATTTCCAAACAATATTATTTTGTCAGAATTGCCCGACTCTGCTGGAATATCACATTTCCCTAGATGGATGTGGTTTATGTATCGACCATTAAAAAGCATTATCAAATTTCTTTCATTGCTTTTTCCCGATTATCAAGTACCCGTAAGGTTTTATTTGAAATATAAACGAGTTTGTCCGAAACGAGCCTTTTGGGATATGGCGCAGGAAGATTCCCTTTGTTTAAGACATTATTCACTTCATTTTTTGTCGAGTTTATTTTCAACACGTTTTCCGGGTTTGACGGACGGGAGTATGCGCTGTCCACTTCACCTCATCATCGACAGCGGCGACGGACTTTTCTCAGAGCCGTATGTAAAAAAAGTATTTAAGCGCATACAATCACCTTATAAAGAACTCATTACATTTGATTTTAACGACCATATGTTTATGATAAACCACCCGCAAGAAGCCTGTGAGAAGCTGTCGGAAATAATACAACAACGGTATTGTACATTGTGACTTGCTTACGAGACAGTGCGGATACGAGTCCACCCTGTCATGCGGAAATGATATAGAAAGACTAGATTCCTTCCATCGGCTTGATTCCGGTGAGAGACTAAATAGTTGTGTATTCCGCTTAGAAATACAACAAACCCGAACCCCGCACCAATCGGCATAGGGTTCGAGTTATTGTGATTTGGTGCGCGAGGAGGGACTTGAACCCTCACACCTGTTGGCACACGCCCCTCAAACGTGCCTGTCTACCTATTCCAGCACTCGCGCTCGTGTTCACACTAAATGTAAAGCGAGACTAATTATAGCCACTCTCACTTCGTTTGTCAATTGAATATTTCACTAATTTTAACAAATTTTCTTATCGCTTTTTTCTTACAATCATATCGGCTTTCTTCGCAAATGTCTTAGGAGCTTTGATGAGCTCAGTACGTTAATTGCTATTAAAGCTGCAAAAATAATCCTCACCATCAAGCCGTGGTTATCTGCCAAAGTGACAAAGCAGAAAAACACTGCCAAGAAATAGAATAATAACGTTTTGCCGGGCGCGGGCTTAGAATAGACAAAGCCAGATGTAAAATAAAATCCCAGTGCAGATGCAATAATTGCCAAGCATTGGTAGGCATAGCTGAGAAGCACGTGGTTGGCTGCATTTTGTCTATATAGCATTACAAGCCAGAAACACATAAAAATCGTAGGAATCATGCTCAGAGCATATACTGATTTGCGTCTGGGATCATTATACATTTCGATAGCAAAAAAACCTACCGATATTGCAGCTATTGCCGACAAAGCAATAAAATAAATGTCCACTAACGGCATATTCCCATTTGCCCTACTTTCAACAAAAAGCATTACAGTAGCTCCAAGCCAAACCAATGCGATTATACTAAATGAGAACGGATATGTCAGAGGGTCTGTGCCGAAAGCATTATCAAAACCCGTTGGAGATATTTTTCTTACTCCAACCACAATTGAAAAAATTAAAGAAATAACTATAAATGCCGCCGACAGTGCAATAAGCGCGCTCGTAACGAACGCTCCCCGTTCCGGAAGCCCGGTAACCGCGTCAAATACATATAATAGTTCCATTCTTCTAAAGTAAAATCCTAACGCTCCGGCAATAAGCGCGAAAAAAGGCATGAAAACTGCAGCAATACGCACAACAATACTCCAATCACTTTACACCAGTTTTTGTATTGTACATCAAAAACAAAGCCTCGTCAAGCAATACCACGACCATTTGCTGCAAAGCATACGAAAGTATATCTGATGCAGCTAGCTATGTCGGCTTATCCATATTAATTATTGGATTTTAATCCATGTTTGGCAAAATAAACTCTACCAACTTGTTATATATCTCCTCTGCATTCTTGCGAAAACCATCTTCCAGCTCAATTGCCTGTGCCTCATTTGCCGCAATAAGCTCTATCGAAACAATCTCACCAATTCCATCAGACATGGATAACTTGACCTTGCAGCCGGTCTCAGAGTCAGTTTCATGTGAAGTTTTAATCATAGCGCTTCTGTTTTGCGCCATGCGAAGCTCCGAGGTTTTGTCCTCGGCTTTCACTCTTACCGAATAGGGAATGTTTATCTCCGTTGCTTCAATATTTCTTATACCCTTATTCGTAAGAGAGTATTTTTCACCTCGTACAAATAAATGCCCATTATTTACCAAATCATTTACACATTCCGCAAAATCAAAATAACTGATCCCATCGTCTATCATTGTAATCTCTGCAAGCATTTCAAGCGAAATTGGTTCGGGCAGACGGCGCAAAACGAACAGTATCAGCAGCTTAATCTCAAGCTGAGTGTGAATAAAACCAAAATTGTCAAACATTTTACCACCCTGTGCAAGTATAACACAAAAAAGTGCAACCTAACAAGTCCGTAAATTAAGCATATGTCAGAAAAATTATTAACTAATGTCAGCCGGTCGGGCACTCCAAATTTACAGGTACCGGGGTATACAAAAGGTTACAGGTTGGTTCTGGTCTTGGCACACAATTGTTGACAGAATTCAGCACTGCGGTTAGAATGTTAGCGGCACATTAAAAAGTTTACGTCAGAATTATAATGAAACTCACATCTCATAATATGGAGTGTAAAATGCAAAAGATAAAGCAGTTTTTCGTAACCATTGCAAAAAGCATAAAGCAGTTTTTTGGTTTAAAGCAGTTTAAGCGCTTTGCTCCGCTGGTCTTGATTACAATAATTGCAGTTGTCACCTTTGCCACATGTGTATCCCATCAGCCTATATCCAAACCTGATTATAAGCCCGACCCTATCATAATCGAAGAACCGGAGCCTGAACCCGAACCGGAGCCTGAACCCGAACCGGAGCCTGAGCCTGAGCCTGAACCGGAGCCGGAACCTGAATGGGAAGGTCCATGGCATCCTCTTACAGGCATGCCGATTGAAGAAGACATCTCTCATATCAGACCACTTGCAATAGTAATCGACAATTATACTCGCGCACTACCGCAGCGGGGCATATCACAGGCAGATATAATATATGAAGTCCTTGTAGAAGGAGAAATAACAAGAATGCTCGCAATCTTCCAGACCCCCCCGGCAAATACTGACGTAATAGGGGCTGTCAGAAGCGCAAGACTATATACCGTTGATATTGCACAAAGTTATGACGCGATTTTTGTATTCTCAGGAGGAAGCCCACAAGCAAATGCTGCCATTAGAAACAGAGCAATCACACATATAGTCGATGGAGGCGGAGTCGCCGCCAGAATCTTCTTTAGAGATAGAGCTAGACGTTCTCCTCATAATCTGATGACCACCGGCGAGTTGCTGTCTCAGTACATGCCGGACTTCAACTTCAGATTGGAGCACGAAGAGGATTATGAGCGACTTTTAGATTTTGTAGATGACGGTACGCCTGAAAACGGTGAAGCAGCAACTGATTTCACTGTCAGGTTCGGCTCGAACGCAAAAACAACCACCTTTACCTGGAATGAAGAAACCGGACTTTATTATCTGCGGCAGTATGGCAACGCATATAATGACGGCAATAATAATCAGCAAATTGCCGTAACAAATGTCCTGATACTAAGAATGGCAACCTCGTCTATACAAGGCGATAACGCCGGCAGGCTGGCTATCACAACAACAGGGACAGGCACAGGATATTATGTAAACGGCGGCAGGTATATCCCAATTACTTGGTCTCGTGAAGACAATGATTCTCAATTCACCTATACACATGAAGACGGCTCACCACTATACCTTGGCAGAGGTCAGACCTATATCGCTATAACGCGCAACAACATAGATATTGAGTTCCAGTAGTCAATGCACACCTTTATCTTATTGAAAATGCCCTTAGTCATTGCATTACAGTGCAGCAACCAAGGGCATTTTTTGTTATTTTGTTTCAGACTTTATTACTATACCCATCCTCGCAGCTTTACCGCTTTTGAGACACGGTCAATTGCAATAACATATGCAGCGTCTCTCATATATAGCTTTTTCTCTTCCGAAAGCTCATACACAGCACGGAAAGCCTTTGTCATTGCATATTCAAGCTTTTCAAGTACCTCCGCTTTGTCCCAATAGTAGTTCATGTTATTTTGAACTTGCTCAAAGTAGCTGCATGTCACTCCGCCGGCATTTGCCAGAAAATCAGGCAACACGACAATTCCTCGCTCTTTTAAGAGCGGGTCGCAGTCGGGAGTCGTCGGACCATTTGCTCCCTCGCAAATGATTTTAACCTGTTTTGATATTTCAGGAAAAACGGCAGGTGTAAGCTGGTTTTCAAGAGCGCAAGGCATCAGAATATCGACATCTTGCTTTAACCAAGCGTCCTCTGGCAAAACTTCATAACCCAGCGCAATCGCTTTTTCTTTATCTATACTTCCAAAGCTATCCTTAATCTCTACAAGTTGAGGAATGTCACAGCCTTCTGCTTTCTTAAATGTGTAGGCTTTTTTGTCAGCCTGATTCCAGCAGGAAACAGCAATAACTTTACCGCCGAGATCGGTAAACATACGCGCGGCATACTCGGCAACATTGCCAAATCCCTGAATGCTCGCTGTGGTTGATGCGGTAGAGATACCCTTTATTCTCAGCAAATCTTTTAAAACATACATACAGCCGTAGCCCGTTGCCTCTGTACGCCCCAAGGAACCACCCATACCTACCGGCTTTCCTGTAATGACTCCCGGATAGTGAGCGCCGGTGATTACTTCATACTCGTCCATCATCCAGAGCATACACTGCGGGTTAGAACCAACATCAGGAGCGGGGATATCAACCTCATGACCTAATTGATTCCATACCTGCCTGACATATCCGCGGCAAAGTCTTTCCATCTCCCCTGCCGAGAGGCTCGGAGGGTCACATATGATTCCGCCTTTACCTCCGCCAAGCGGAATATCAACGGTAGCACATTTCCAAGTCATCCACATTGCAAGCGCGCGAACGGTATCGGCAGTTTCATGGGGATGAAAACGTATTCCACCCTTTGCCGGACCTCTGGCGATGCTATGTTTAACGCGAAAGCCTTGAAAAGTCCTGGTATTTCCATCGTCCATTTTTACAGGTATCGTAAAATGCATTTCTTTCTGCGGAACGCGCAGAAATTCGCGCATACCTCCGTCAAGTCCGAGAGCTTGCGCAACATTGTCAAATTGCGTTTGTGCGTTTATAAAAGGATTGTAATTTGATTGCATGGTAAACACTCCAGAAAAATAATAGTATAATTCGATAAAAGTTGGTTATTTCAAACTTCTAGGCTTTTCCGTTGCAGCCTAGAACTTCTTTTATCTTGTGTCTGACAATTGACTTGATATTATCGCGTCCCGGAGCCAAATATTGGCGTGGGTCAAAGTGATCAGGGTATTTATACAAATGCTCCCTTATCCCGGCAGTCATACCAAGGCGCAGATCTGAGTCGATGTTTATTTTACATACCGAAGATCTTGCCGCCTCACGCAGCATATCTTCCGGAATTCCGATAGCGTCCGGCATAGCGCCGCCATACTTGTTGATTATATCAACATATTCCGGCACAACAGATGACGCGCCGTGAAGAACAATTGGGAAGTTCGGCAGCTTCTTTGAGATTTCTTCCAAAATATCGAATCGAAGATGCGGCTTTTGACCCGGCTTGAACTTGTATGCACCGTGGCTGGTTCCGATAGCAATTGCAAGAGAATCGACGCCTGTGCGAGAGACAAATTCCTCTACCTCTTCAGGACGGGTAAAACTCGCGTCTTCCTCTGAAACATTAACATCGTCTTCGATGCCTGCAAGCTTGCCCAACTCTCCTTCGACTACCACTCCCCTGTCGTGAGCATATTTAACGACCTCGGATGTAAGCTTAATATTATCTTCAAAAGAATGCTTAGAGCCGTCAATCATGACAGATGTAAACCCTCCGTCTATGCAGGATTTACAGATTTCAAAATCATCGCCGTGATCTAGATGAACACAAATTGGCAAATCGGTGTCGAGCACCGCAGCTTCAATGAGTTTCATTAAATACACATGCTTTGCATACTTTCTCGCACCTGCTGACACTTGCAGTATCAGAGGAGCTCTCAGTTCTGCCGCCGCATCAGTTATTCCTTGAATAATCTCAAGGTTGTTAACATTGAATGCGCCGATTGCGTATTTTCCTTCATACGCCTTCTTAAACATTTCGGTGGATGTGACAATTGGCATTATATGACCTCCATATTTGCTTTTCCCTATTCATATTGCATTTACAGTATACTACAGCTTTTAAAGAAATAACACCCTTTTTCCACTTATTTTTCACTTTCTGGCTTTTTCTTGTTGTGCAATGGCTTTTCGGCTTTCACATTTGCTTTTATCTCTTCGCTATGATATTCTTTACTCTGGATAATTTTTGATTAAATCGCAATCCTCGGCTTTGCGGATTTTATTCAACGGTTACCCAGACTTAAAAGCAAGAATATCAGGAGGTTTCACTATGAGTAAAAAGCTAATAGGCGCATGTGTTTTTGGTCAATCCGGCGGTCCAACCTCGGTGATTAACGCCAGCGCTTACGGAGTAATCAAAACCGCGTTGGAAGCGGATGAGATTACAAACGTTTACGGCGCTGCGCACGGTATTGTCGGGATACTTAACGAAGATTTGTATGATTTGGGTAAAGAAGACGCACATGAGCTTGAGTTGCTTATGAACACCCCTTCATCAGAGCTTGGTTCGTGCAGATACAAAATAAAGGAAGAAAAGGAGCTTAAGCGAATCCACGAAGTCTTCCAAAAATACAATATTCGCTATTTCTTTTACAATGGCGGCAACGACTCAATGGACACCTGCTCAAAAGTAAACGACTACCTTAATCGTGTCGGTTATGAGTGTAGAGTCATGGGCGTTCCAAAAACTATCGACAATGACCTTGTAGGTACAGATCATTGCCCCGGATTCGGCAGTGCGGCAAAATACATTGCAACGACTGTGGCAGAGGTGTATAAAGACGCACATGTTTATGACACAGGAACAATTACGATTATTGAAATCATGGGTCGTCATGCCGGATGGCTAACAGGCGCATCGGCACTTGCAGGGATAAACGGTCATGGTCCCGACTATATTTATATGCCGGAAATCCCATTTGACATGGATGACTTTCTTAAAAATGTTGTTAAAACTTTTGGAGAGAAAAACAACTGCCTTGTTGCCGTTTCAGAGGGCTTACATTATTCGGACGGCACTTTTGTGGCAAAAGCAAAAATCTCGGAAACAGACGGATTCGGTCATGCGCAGCTCGGAGGTCTTGCCGCCAGATTAGCACATGCGGCGGGACAAAAAACAGGCGCCAAAGTTCGCGGCATTGAGCTGAGTTTGCTTCAGCGCTGTGCGGCGCATCTTGCATCTCAAACCGATATTGAAGAGGCTTTCCTTGCTGGAAAATCAGCCGTCGAATGCGCGCTCTCCGGCGGGACCGGCAAAATGGTCTGCTTCACTCGCGAGACTGAAAACGGCAACTACAAGTGTGGTATAGCTTTTGAGCCTTTATCCGTTTGTGCAAACATGGAAAAAAATGTTCCTCGTGAATGGATAAACGAAGCCGGAACAAATGTCACTCAAGAGTTTATCGACTATGTTCTGCCGCTAATCCAAGGTGAAAATAAGCGCCTAAGAGAAAACGGACTGCCTCGCTTTGCCCATCTTAAGAAGATAAAGGCGAATGTATAGTTACTATCCGTTCTATTATCTCTATAACTTTACAGGTCACTGTGGTATCCGGAAACCCGGGTTGGTTACGGTCAATGCACGTCATTTACGGTAGTTACTCGTAAAAAACTGATAGCTTGTGTCTTAAGACTGTAAACATTGCGATTTTTTTGGATGCCCTGCGTCCCTTAACTCTATAACATCTTTTTGTATACTTTATTTTTTATTATTATTTACTTTTCATTTTTTTGTGCTACAATGTATTTCAAGTGATTAGAAACAATACGAAAGGGGAAAAACGACTATGAGCAACACTCTAAAAGGAACCAAAACAGAGGCAAATCTCATGACTGCGTTCGCAGGCGAGTCACAGGCAAGAGTAAAGTACGGCTACTATGCTTCTCAGGCAAAAAAAGATGGGTATGTACAGATATCCAATATCTTTCAGGAAACATCAGACAACGAAAAAGAGCATGCGGAGCTATGGTTTAAATTCCTTCATGATGGAAGGATTCCGGATACTGCTCAGAATCTAAAAGACGCCGCAGCAGGTGAGAATTACGAATGGACCCAAATGTACGCTGAGTTTGCAAAGGTTGCTGCTGAGGAGGGCTTTAACGATATCGCCGCTCTATTCAGTCAAGTGGGCACTATTGAAAAAGAGCACGAGGAGCGTTATAAAAGGTTCTCTGATAACATAGAAAAGAACATCGTTTTTGCCAGAGATCGCGATGTACAATGGCATTGCATAAACTGCGGCAGAATTATTGTTGATAAGGAAGCTCCTGAGAAATGTCCGACATGTTCTCATCCAAAAGCATATTTCCAAATTAGACTCGAAAACTATTAATCCACTTTCATAGGGCAGGACTTGTGCCTGCCCTATACTTATATGCACAAAAAATGAATAATATGCTGATTTAGCAATATATATTTGATTTGAGACAAGCTTTGTAAAAAACTACTATCTGCTGTCATGGCGTTTTGGGGTGGTGTTGTCTTTGGTTGTTGAAAATGAAAATAAAGAAAACTGCTATAAATGCAAGTTTTTTTCAGTTACATGGGATTCAAGGTTCCCCAGATGCTGTAAGCTCTACGGATTTAAAGGACAGCAGCTTCCCTCGCTTACTGTTTTTGAGTCCACCGGGGAGGCATGCGCAGGCTTTGAGCCTAAAAAACCGCCAAGTCCCAAGCCAAAACGCTCCGGCTGGGAGGTCTAGAAAAAAATACGACAAGCAAAGCAAAGGCGCTATGTCCATGCAAGCAATGCAAAGTCAAAACCTTGACAACGGTGTTTATAAATACTATAATTGCAAAGCGTGAAGCGGAATTGTGTAATGGTAGCACGACAGACTCTGACTCTGTTTGTCTGGGTTCAAATCCTAGTTCCGCTGCCATCAAAAAACCTTGTAATTGTAATGGTTATGAGGTTTTTTGTTTTTGGTAATAAATGGATATTTCTTGCAATGGTATCAAAAATGGTATCAAATTCTAGAAAAAATCATTTATTACCATAAACTTTTCTACATAATCCCACAGAATCTAGCAGAAGCGACTGTATACCCATTTGTGAGCGGGTTTATTGATATTTCATTGTGTGCACGGGGCAGACCTCCTAATAAAACCATTGCCATCAGTCATATCTCAGTTACCATAGATACAGTCTTTTATGAGTTGCAAAAAGCACACCGGCTCTGTTATGAGTTCCGCCGTGCTTTGTGGTCGATATATTTATGCTGTGTCACGCTGATGCTGAATCAATTTGCCTTGCCACTATAGAATACTTTTCAAATAACTTGCTATCCTGCCCCAGCAACTCAAGCATTCTGTTTGCGACACCTGAAGGATTATTGGTTCCAGATTCCCACGCCTCTACCGTCTTAACAGACACGCCTAAAGCTTCAGCAAACAACCTTTGTGTCATACCGTGCTGATTCCGAATTGTCTTTATTTCATTTGCGGTATAGGTATGCAGTGGCGCAACTGTAATCCGGTCAACTTTGACCATAGGAAGATTCCCACTCTCATACTCTATTGCATCAGTTAATCCCTGCTTGATTGATTCAAAAAAACTACTCACTTCTTCTCCCTCTTTCGTAACTCAGATTCAAGAACTTTTACGTATGCTTTGAGTTCGTTCTTCTCCGATTGCGTCAGGTCTTCTGTCTCACTTTTTTCATAAACGTGAAAAAAATAGATTTTTTTGTATTGGGCAAAATCAACATAAACTGCTCTTGCTCCACCTCGTTTACCACGATTAGGTAAAGCAATACGGAGTTTTCTTATACCACCAGTACCTTTAATCAATTTCCCTATAGTTGGATTTGCCAACAAAGTCAATTCTACCGCTGTAATATCAGCTTCATTTAACCCAATGAGCTTACATTGTTTTTCAAACTCCGGAAGTCTTACAAATTCCCTTGTCATATTTCTTTCCTCTCGCCACAGTGGAATTATACCCTATATAATAGGGTGTGTCAAGTGTTCTTCAGAAATTTGAAGAAAGTTGTTTTTAGAGGCGCTACAGGATATAATTTCTGCATCGCCTCTTGTGTTGGTTTTATGCAAAGCTCTAGCAGCTCTAGCATTGTTTTGGTTATGGCAAACTGTCAATTATAACAACACCATTTGTGACGGTCGCAGAAAATCCATTTAGCACGTGGCTAAAAAAAGTAATAGGCACATAGGTAACACTGTTAATAAGTGTGGGCGGCGGACCGAAGTCACCTAAGAAATTATCTCCTGAGATATGCCTTGTCTCGCCAATCCAAATTTGAACCTGACCTACTACAATCACGCTTTGCGTGGCTCCAATCCATACCACCTCAAAACCTAAAGCCTCGGCAGTCGCGCGCAGCGGCAGCATTACATTACCTTCTGCGCTGAGTTGAGCCGGAGGCGCCGGAATTCTAATGTCATTAACCGTAATATCGCCGTTTACAACAGTTCCTCCCCCCATAGGATAAGACGGATTGGAGTCTGCAGGCGGACGAGGATTGTCAGCGCTCGCTGTCAACGCGACAATACCAAGCAGCATTGCAAGTATAACTACAAAAAATGTACACCTCATCGACTTTTTCATAAGCACCTCTTTCAAGTTCTTGACGTCTCTAAAAACACAGTGCCTGACAGATTTATGGGCATCGGATTTCAGCGGCATCCTAATTGCTTTTACACATATACTATCACATCGAAACAAGAAATAAAAGTATGAGCTGCTTTGAACACACAAATGCCGCCTAAAGGCGGCATTTGTGGTAGTTTAAGCAAACTATTTGCGATCTTTTAGCCATTTGCCGATTTTTGGACCGACATCTTTAAGTGCCTTGGAGCTGACAAAAATTCCAATATGACCTACCGGATACTCAATCAGTTCCTTATCCTTGCTTGGAATCGCATCGATAAACGGTCTTGTCGCTGACGGCGGAACCAGATGATCCTTTTGTGCAAGCAGACAGAGAACGGGCATCGTGATATTCTTCAAGTCCACTAAGCGACCGCCAACCATCAGTTCGTTCTTTGCAAGCTTGTTGTCGCGGAACAAATCCTTGACAAATTTTGCCAGCATCGGACCTGCTTGTCCGGGACTGTCATAAATCCATGTTTCCATTCGCAAGAAATCCATTATCGCCTCTTTGTCGTCAAGCTTGTCAATAAAATAAATATATTTGTCGAATGACAACTCAAAAGGCTTAAGCATATTATAGCCAAAGTTCATCATACCGCCGGTTAATAGTCCGCGCGAAGCAGCAATCATGGAATCAATATCCAAGTTTTGAGACCATTTCATCAGCAACCCGTCTTTTGAACTAAAGTCAAACGGCATGACCAGTGTGACCAGATTCTTTATCTTCTCAGGATAAAGCGCGGAATAAATTACGCTCATTGTAGCGCCTTGACATATGCCGATAATGTTTAGGGCTTTTAATTTGTGCTTTTCAAGAATAAAGTCGACAACATTGTTAATGTACCCATCGATATAATCTTCCATCGTCAGGTACTTGTCAACATGCCCCGGATAACCCCAGTCGAGCATATAAACATCTAAACCTGCATCTAACCATCTTCTCACGGTACTCTTATTCTCTTGAATATCAAGCATGTATTGCCTGTTAACGAGTGCATACACCACTAAAACAGGTATGGAGTGCGGTTTGGAAACGGTGGGCTTGCAGCGATACAAGCTGATCTTGTCCTCGCTATATACCAACTCCTTAGGAGTTGTTCCCATGTCGATTTCCTCAATGTCCATCATATTTTGTACACCGCTCATGAGTTTGGACGTATATTTTACCGCTTCTTGCATACTCTTTTGTGGACTGAAATTAAACATGTTCAACAAATTCCACCTCTATTTCTTACTTACTTGCCTGACGCAGCAGGTTTTGCTTTGTCTGTAAGTGCCTTTAATTCTTTAATTTCTTTTTCCAGTGTTTTTACTGTCTTTCTAAGCTTGTAAACTTCCAGTTCGACGTCGTCAAGCTCGCGTCTGTTGGGCAGTGGCAAAAAAGCCAGTAAATCCTGCATGAAATCGTCAAACATGATTTGCAGCTTTGAGCCGGCGCTCACTGTTTCATTCATGATTTTGGTAAACTCATCAGTTGAGTATAATTCCGCAGCGGCTTGTCCATTAAATTCTGACCATAGTTTGTAGAACTCCATAAATGTCTGCGGCTGCTCGCCTTTTGCATAGAGATCTGAAAGCTTGTCAATGATTTTTTCCATTGCTCCCGACATCATGCCTGAGAAGAAAGAATTGAGTTCGCCATAACGCACGGAAAATCTCACGTAATCGTCAAGCAGTTTCATCATTTTTTCTATCGCGGCGCGATTTGCTCCGACTGCGGGCACATTTAACATTTTGCTTGCAGAAGCTTTGAAAAGCTTTGCCCACTCTTCCAAGAATTTTCCGTGAGCATCTTTGTCGCCTTGAAGTGCCTTAACAAAAGTTTCTTGTAATCCTTTTGAATCCTCAAGCCAAGGTTTAAATACTTGTTCCAGTGTTTGTTGCACTGTGGAAAAACTCTCTAAAGGCATTGCGAGCATGCTCTTGATTTGTTCAGGAGCGAATGTCATAGCGAGATTTTTTGATATTTCTTGATATTGCAGCATTGCCGTTTTTGAAAAATCTTCCCACCCTTTCATATCGGTTGGAAGATTCTTCAGATACTTATCCCAGTAATTTTGAAGTCCGCTGAACACATTAAATGCACTCATAAAGCGGTCAAATCCCTCTTTTGCTGATTGATTTGGGATAAGCGAGGACATGTTTTTCACACCATCTATCCATGACTTGTACATTTGCTGTGCGTAGTCTCCTCCATAAGCCGGCATGTTTGCTAAGAATGGGTTTTGCGGAAAACCTTTAGTAAAATACTCATAATACGCATTAAATGGGTTTTCAGTCACACTTTCGGCGACCCCGGCATACATCGGCGCCACTTTCGGCACCCACGCATTCCAAGCCTCCAACATCTTTTCATTCATGTCGTTCCACATGGAAAATGGTGTTTGTTGCTCCTTTATCATTTCTTGTTCCTCCTACTCGTATGTTTTTTTGAGTTTTATTCGCCATTTTACTGAGCATAATAACATGATTTTTTTCTTTCTGCAAGCAATTTTCTTCTTTTTAGTTCAAATAATCTTGACAAATTTTTGCAACTTGTTTTTTTTTAATAATATCTCCCGTCCGACAGAGCGGAATATGCAGCTTTACAACCGGAAAAAGCTAACCTAAATATTCAAAAAGACTAGCAATAGCAATAGTTTTACGCCAAGTGAAACTATTTGCGTCTAAAAAAAGATAGACAGTTGCGTTCTCAACCAGTGGGTATTGCAAAACATAGGAATCTGAGATAAAATATATTTGATTTTATTCCAATGTACTCATTTTATGTTATCGCTAACAATAACAGTGCATTTTCCAAAGTCAAAATTAAAAATAAATCGAAATATTTTTTAGGAGGGTGAATATGAGTGGTAATTCAAAATGTCCGGTTACTGGCAATATAAGCAGACCCGACTTCACAAAAGGCACGACCAATAAAGATTGGTGGCCTAATCAACTTGATTTAGGGGTACTGCACCAAAATTCGGAACTTAGCAATCCCATGGGTTCTTGCTTTGACTACATAGACGAGTTTAACAAACTCGACATTGAAGCTCTAAAGGCAGACCTAAAAGCATTGATGACAGATTCACAGGACTGGTGGCCTGCCGACTACGGGCATTACGGACCATTTTTTATCCGCATGGCTTGGCATAGCGCAGGTACTTACAGAACAATGGACGGGCGCGGCGGAGCCAGAGACGGCACACAGAGATTTGCTCCGCTCAACAGTTGGCCGGACAATGTAAACCTCGACAAAGCAAGAAGACTCCTTTGGCCAATTAAGAAAAAATACGGCAGCAAGATATCATGGGCAGACCTGATGATTTTAGCCGGTAACGTTGCAATCGAAGATATGGGTTGTAAGCTCATCGGCTTTGCAGGGGGGCGCGAAGATGTTTGGGAACCGCAAGAGGATATTTACTGGGGTTCTGAAACCACTTGGCTCGGCGGAGACGAAAGATATTCAGGTGACAGGAAGCTCGACAGCCCATTAGCCGCTGTTCAAATGGGACTCATTTACGTAAATCCCGAAGGACCTAACGGTCAACCTATCCCGGCAGAATCAGCCAAGGATGTCAGAGATACCTTTGGCAGGATGGCAATGGACGATGAAGAAACCGTTGCGCTGATTGCCGGCGGTCATACATTTGGAAAGGCGCACGGCGCAGGTCCCGCTACGAATGTAGGTCCCGAGCCGGAAGGCGCGCCAATTGAAGAGCAAGGTCTGGGTTGGAACAGCAGTTTCGGCTCCGGTAAGGGCGGCGATACAATAGGCAGCGGAATCGAAGGCGCGTGGAAACCAAATCCTACAAAATGGGATATGGGTTATTTGCGCGTCATGCTAAAATATGAGTGGGAACTACTAAAAAGCCCGGCGGGCGCATATATTTGGCTTGCAAAAGATGTAGACGACGAAGATATGGTTGTAGACGCTCATGATCGCACAAAAAAACACCGTCCGATGATGACCACCGCTGATTTATCAATAAAATTTGACCCAATCTATGAAAAAATAGCCCAAGACTATCTCGCAAATCCGGAAAAATTCCATGCCGCATTTGCAAGAGCATGGTTTAAGCTTACGCATAGGGATATGGGCCCGACCGCACTTTATTTGGGCAATGACATTCCAAAAGAGGAGTTTATTTGGCAAGACATTATCCCAAAAAACGATGGAAATATTCTCAGTGACGATACTATTAAGGCACTTAAGACAAAGATTGCCGCTTCTGGGCTTACCGTTTCCGAGCTTGTCAGCACTGCATGGGCAAGCGCGTCGACATTCAGGGGTTCTGACTGCCGCGGCGGTGCTAATGGTGGTCGAATAAGACTGGAACCTCAAATTTCATGGGAAGTTAATCAACCCGACAAACTAAAATCTGTATTAGCAAAATACAAAGAGATTCAAAAAGGCGCCTGTGCATCCGGTTGCGACTGCGGCGAATGTGTTTCAATGGCTGATCTTATCGTCCTCGGCGGAGCAGTAGGCATTGAGCTGGCTGCAAAGGCAGCGGGAAGCGAGATAACTGTTCCATTTGCTCCCGGCAGAATGGACGCTACCCAGGATCAGACAGACGTCAAGTCATTCAAAGTACTCGAACCTATATATGATGGTTTCAGAAACTACCAAAAACGCGAGTTTTCAACACGTTCTGAGGAACTGCTTATTGACAAAGCCCAGCTTCTTACACTAACAGCACCTGAGATGACTGTCCTAGTTGGCGGTTTAAGAGTTCTGGGCAATAACTATGGTGATTCAGAATTGGGTGTTTTGACTAAGACTCCGGGCACATTGACAACTGATTTCTTTGTAAATCTGCTGGACATGGCTACTGAGTGGAAAAAAACGGATGATGCAAATGTTTTTAGCGGAGTCTGCAGAAAGAGCGGCGCTAAAAAATGGACTGCATCAAGAGTTGATTTGATATTCGGCTCAAATTCACAACTGCGAGCCATTGCTGAGGTTTATGCCAGCGATGACTCCAAAGAAAAGTTTCTGGCTGACTTTGTAACTGCATGGAACAAAGTCATGAACGCAGACCGCTTCGATTTGCTAAAAAAATAGCTGTCAGACGTATTTTATACAAATACAAATTCTGGAGGTCGGTGTCATACAGGCATTTTGAGTCGTCACTTCTGTGTTATGCGACGAAGACTGCGTGCCCGACCTCCAACCTAAATTTCAGTCTCAAAATAATCTATGAGCAGACTTGTGCAAGAGCTGCTGTAAAGAAGCACAAATCGCGGCAATTCTTTTGTCTGCCATCATCTTATTTACATCAAACTTGATAATACGAAAGCAGGTGTGACTTGGAAATCAAGGAATTATTGGCCCGAATGAACGATGTACCCCATGTTTCGGGGTATGAGGGCGAACTTACGCAAGTTCTGAGCGGAGTGTTTTCTCAATACTCCAAGGTATCAGAAGACAAATTCGGCAATCTCATTGCACGAAAAAAAGGCTCCGGCAAAGGCCCTAAAGTCATGTTCATGGCGCACATGGACGAAATAGGCATGATGGTCTCGGTTCTGTGCGACGGCGGTTTTGTTAAGTTTTCGGCAATAGGCGGTATAGACGCCAGAAACATGCTTGCGCAGGAGGTCATTATACACGGGAGAGAAAAAGTTTTTGGCGTAATAGGTATAAAACCGCCTCACCTCACCTCTCCTGCCGAGCGAAAGAAAACAATCGAGCTGCATGAAATGGTTATTGATACCGGATATAGCAAGGAAGAGCTATCTGAACTAATCAAGCCTGGAGATATTATTTCATTTAAGCAAGGTGTTGTCGAGCTAAAAAACGGAAAGCTTGCCGGCAGAGCCTTTGATAATATTGCAAGTGTAGCGGCGCTTTACTGTGCGATGAGGAATCTGGAGCATTATAACCATGACGCTGATGTTTACTTTGTCGCTTCTGCACAAGAGGAAGTAGGCTGCAGAGGTGGCAAGACTGCCTCATACGCTATAAAGCCTGACGTCGGCATTGCCGTCGATGTTACTTTCGGACGCACCTCCGGTCTTGGAGAACACGAATCCTCCGAGCTTGGTAAAGGTCCGACACTTGTAATCGGCCCAACAATAAACAGAAAGATCTTTGTTGGCTTAAAAGACACTGCAACAAAGAACAAAATTCCATTTCAGCTCGAAGTCTCGCCTACCCGGACAGGTACAGACGCCGACGTAATACAGATAACGCAGGGGGGGATATTTACCGGAATTATTTGCATACCCCTAAAATACATGCACTCTACAGTAGAGACTTTGTCAATTAGTGATATCGAGATGACCGGAAAGCTGATGTCCGATTATATAATCAGCCTGCAAGTACGCGGAGAGGAGGATGAGGAATGCTTTTGGAAAAACTAACTGCCGCCTGCGGACTGCCCGGCTTTGAAGATGAGGTCAGAGAGCTGATAAAAGAGGAGCTTGACGGGCATGTGGATTCTCTGACGGTTGATAGAATCGGCAATCTCATAGCGTTTAAAAAGGGTGCGAAAGATCATCCGCATATCGCTCTAAGCGCGCATATGGACGAAGTTGGCTTATGCGTGAAAGGCATAGACAAAGACGGCACGCTAAAGTTTGCTTCATGGGGCGTTGACTCCAGAGTTCTACCCTCTATGCATGTGTTGGTCGGCAATGACAAAATCTCCGGCGTAATCGGGAACAAGCCAATCCATCTGCAAAAGGAAGCAGAGCAAAAAACTGTCTACGAGCTTGACGCCATGTACATTGATATCGGCTGTGACACAAAAGAAGAAGCCGAAAAGCTAGTTAGCAAAGGTGATTTTGTTGCTTTTGTCAGCAAGTATACCGAGTTTGGAAATAATCATATAAAGGCAAAAGCTCTCGATGACAGAGTTGGCTGCGCGGCAATCATTGAGCTGATGAAATCAGAGCAACCATACAGTATCACAGGTGTTTTTTGCGTTCAGGAGGAGGTTGGGCTTCGCGGCTCTGCCGTTTTATCAAAGAGCCTTAACGCAGACCTTGTCATAAATATTGAAGGCACGCTTTGTTCCGACATGGAGGGCATTGACGAGGATAAGCATGTAACTAAGCTTGGTGCAGGTCCTTGTCTATCCTTGCTTGACACAGCTTCTGTCTACCTAAAAAAATATCTAAACGCCATCGTTAAAGTGGCACAGGACGAAAAAATCCCATATCAGTACAGACGCTCAGGCATGGGCGGAACTGATGCGGGCAGCTACCACATAGGAGGAGAAGGAATCCCATGTATCGGCATTGCAGTACCATGCAGATATATACATTCACCTGTTTCGGTGATGCACAAAAGCGATTTTGAGAATCTGGTAAAGCTTTTAAAAGCCTTTATCTTAAATGGAGCAGAAAGGGTAGTTGAAAAATGAATATTGAATTACTAAAAAAACTATGTGCTGCTAACAGTGTTTCAGGACATGAACAAGAAATAAGCGAAATAATAAAAGAAGAAATAAAAACACTTGTCGATAGTTTAAGAACCGATGCTCTTGGAAATCTCATAGCTCACAAAAAAGGTCCCGGCAAAAAAATGATGCTTGCGGGACATATGGATCAGATAGGGCTAATGATTACTCACATTGACAAGGAAGGCTTTCTTAGATTTGCCACAATCGGCGGCTTTAGTCATGCCATTTTGCTTACGCAGCGCTTTGTATTTCCGGATGGGCTATTGGGCGTTGTAGGCTGCGAGCACCTCGATGATCCAAAAGATATGGCTATTGACAAACTCTATCTTGACATTGGTGCAAAAGATAAAGAGGCGGCTGAAAAGCTGGTAAAAATCGGTGACGTCTGTGTTTATGCAAGTCCGTCCGCAGAAAACGGCACTGTATTCATCTCCCCTGCGCTCGATGACAGAATCGGTTGCTTCATTATGATTGAAGCATTAAAAAAACTAAGTAAACCGGCGTTTGACCTCTATTTTGTGTTCACTTCCCAAGAGGAAGTCGGACTCAGAGGCGCTACAACTGCAGCCTTTTCAATAGAACCTGATTACGGCATTTCTTTTGACGTAACAATATCCTCCGACACTCCAAAAGCAAGACCGTATCCATCAAAAATGTACGGCGGCGCAGCGATAAAGTTAAAAGACCGCTCGCTGCTCTGTCATCCCACAGTCATTGGACATCTTGAAAAATGTGCAAAAGACGCAAAAATCAATTATCAATACGAAATACTTGAAATGGGCGGAACTGACTCGGGAGCAATCCACGTCAGCAGAGGAGGAGTTCCATCCGGCGTGATTTCCATTGCGACACGCTATGTCCACACAACCAATGAGATGTGTGCAATATCCGATATAGAAGACTGCATTGCACTGACTGTAAAGGCACTGGAAACCGCAATAGACTAAAACAAATCATATTTTTAATTTTGGTGGTGGTCAAAATGACCACCACCAAATTCTTTGCTTAATCGAGTCGATTCTGTTCGATTTTAATGCCTAATGTAATAGCTTGGATAACTTTTATAGCAGAACCTCCCAAGCTCTTCAAACGCCTTAACAGATGCAATATTATAATTTTCAATCGTGCAAATGAGGCTCTGTAAAGACTCGGCATATGGATACTCAGCCGGATTGGCAATAACTACATTTACGAAATCTTCACCGTTAACAATTGCCGCCAACACGCGATAATGCCCATCAACAATGTAATGATAACCGTCTAGAACAGCTATCGTAATATAGTTATACAGATAATCCTTTTCCTCAATGTAAGTACGCAGCTTTTCTCTGTCTGCCTCGCTCATATCCGCAAGCGGATAAAGCGAAGCAGGCGATAAAAGTATATCCTTTTTTTCACCGTTAAAAGCACGAAACTTCTCATACACAAGCTCCGTGAGTTTGTATGATGAGGCAAATGTTGAATCAATTACAAGATCATAGTTTAAGTAGTCAAAGTTGTCAACACCATAAATATCTATAAAACGTTCATTTTCAAGTCTGCCGCGCTCAATAAGCTTTAGTTTTGCTTCTTCCAAATCGGAATAAACCTCTTCCTCGCCGCGTCTGCTGCCCAGAACTCTTTGCGCAGCAACAAGCGGGTCGACAGTGACAAATATCTTAAATGAGTTAACAGCAAAATTCCACGCCATACGAGAATCAAAAACAATTGTTTCGCCCTCACGCTCAACAGAAATTCTGGTAACGGCGTCATCAATAGCATGATCAAAACTCAGGTCTTTTGCCATCAAACTATTCATTTCAAGCGTACTGACATTGTGCTCACGCGCGATTTCCCTGTGTATCGCACCAGTGCTATAAACATGAAAACCGTGCTTGGATTTCAATTTGTTGCAAATCGTAGATTTTCCGCTCCCCAATCTTCCTGCTATAGAAATATGCATACTGACCTCCTTATTGATTATCCGGCATAACCACTATGCTAAAACACATTATGCATTGTAAAGTTTCCCGCTCAAAAAAACCTGTTTTATTGATAAATCCTCATTTAACAAAACTAAATCGGCATACTTCCCCGCTTCTATACTTCCGACTTTGTCAAACACCCCTATTGCCTTTGCCGGATTGACTGTCGCGCATTTTACTGCGCTTTCAAAGGCAAGCCCCATCTCCTGCACCGCAACACGCACACAGTCAATCAGAGGGCTTACAGAGCCTGCTATAGTATTTGTATCTACTATATGCACATATCTGCCGCTTACCTCAACTTCCAGCCCGCCAAGCTCCCACTTTCCATCCGCCATACCAGTCGCCATCATACTGTCACTTACAAAAATCACTTTGTCGTCGCCGAACATCCGAAAAGTTGCCCTCACCACGCTCGGATGGATATGCACACCATCGCAAATCAGCTCAACATGGCATTTTGGGTAGTCCATTGCCGCCCCTATCACTCCCGGACTCCTATGATAAAGTCCCTGCATCGCGTTATAAAGATGCGTGACTTTTCTCGCTCCCGCATAAAAAGCCTCCATAGCAATCTCGTATGATGCTTCCGTATGCGCAATTGAGCAAATAATTTCCCCGCCGCACTCTTCGATAAGCCCAGTGGCGCCCGGAAGCTCAGGAGCAAGTGAAATGGTCTTTATCAGCCCTCCCGCCGCTGCCTGAAGACGCCTCACCATTTCAGTATCAGGCTGCCTTATAAACTCCGGGTTTTGAGCGCCGCGCATATTATACGATATAAAGGGACCCTCAAGATGGATTCCAACCACCCTCGCGCCGCCGGATTCACCCAACGCTGCAATCCTTTTGCATGTCCGCGCTAATTGCTCTTCCGGAAGCGTCAAGGTTGTGGGACATATTGACGTTGTACCGTGTGCCGCTTCGAATCGCGCAATCGCTCTAAGCCCTTTTTCATCGGCGTCAGAAAAATCTTCACCCACACAACCATGAAAATGTATATCTACAAGTCCCGGTATAGCGTAACACCCTTCCCCATCATATACCGCACCATCCGCATAGTCTGAAAAAAACTCACCGTCTATACAAATTTCGCCGGCTTCAAATGCCCCTATTTCCTTAAATACTTTAACATTTTTTATTAGCATGACTGCCCTTTCTCAAAAATCTCTTCGCCACACAATAAAACAAGTTCAAACTATTATGATTATTTTTATGCATAGTCAAATCTTCCTGTAAAAAAGCGGAGCTGCTTTGGCTCATATACCCATTTGAGACCTTTTATTGATTCCCTGTTATTATACAAATCAATACATGCCTGCGCAACTAATTCCATATGAGAATAAGTATACACGCGCCTGGGGATTGTCAAGCGCACGGTTTCAAGCTTTGGGCAGTGATCTTTACCCGTGATTTTATCCCGCCCCGCTGAGATAATCCCGCGCTCCATTGCCCGCACACCTGATTCAATATATAGCTGTGCCGCCAAAGACTGCGCTTGGAACTGCTCTCTAGGCAGATGTTCGCAAAAACGCGAAGCATCTAAGAACACGCCATGACCACCAATCGGCATAACGACCGGAACCCCGGCGTTTATAAGCTTATCTCCAAGATATCTGACCTGCATGATGCGATGCTGAATATATTCAAACTGCAATGATTCTTTCAGACCAATAGCCATAGCCTCCATGTCTCGCCCCGTCATACCGCCATAAGACGGCATTCCCTCAAAAACAACAACCAATTCCTTTGCCTGAGTGAACATTTCCTCGTCATTAAGGCAAAGAAATCCTCCAATATTCGTTATACAATCTTTCTTGCCAGACATTGTGCAGCCATCGGCATAGCTAAACTCCTCAAGAACAATTTCTCTAATGGTTTTATCCTGATAACCATCCTCGCGCTCTTTAATGAAATATGCATTTTCAACACAGCGCGTTGCATCCATAAAGAGCTTAATTCCATGCTTTTTACATAAGGAAGACGTCTCTTTAAGATTCTGCATCGACACAGGCTGCCCTCCTGCCAAATTCACAGTAATTGCAACACATACATATGCAATATTATTCGCGCCATGCTCATTTATGAGCGCCTGAAGTTTATCAAGGCAGACATTGCCTTTAAAGGGTAAATCAATTGCAGGGTCGTGAGCCTCATCAATAACAATATCCTTGAAAATACCGCCATTTGCTTCCTGATGATAGCGTGTGGTCGTAAAGTACATGTTTCCCGGCACAATTTGACCCGGCTCTATAGCTATTGAGCTGAGCAGATTTTCCGCCCCTCTGCCTTGATGAGTGGGCACAACATACTTAAAACCAAATAGCTCCTTGACCGTCTCTTCAAGATGAAACCAATTTCGGCTGCCCGCATAAGCTTCATCACCCATCATCATACCCGCCCATTGCCTGTCGCTCATTGCGTTAGTTCCCGAATCAGTCAGCAAATCTATATACACATCTTCGGAGTTAATCAAAAATGTGTTGTAACCGGCGTCTTTTGCAACTGCTTCCCTCTGTTCTCGTGTCAGCATCTTGACATACTCGATTGATTTGATTCTAAATGGTTCAGCCGGATAAATTGTGTTCATGATTTTACACTCCTTGTTTTATTCTTTACACTGTAAAAGCGTCCCTAACTTTACTTCGAGACGGACTTGCACACACAAATCCGTCTCGCATTCTTCCAAAAAAACCGTCATTTTCTAAGACAAATATATCACAAAGAGTATATAAAATGCAATAAAAATATGAAAACTCTCCGTCCCGTTTTCGTTACAATTCACACATGTCGGCAAGCCCTCGGGCAAGGTACTGTAAGACAGGCCGGCTCTTTCGTGCCGTGATTGCAACATACATGTGTTTTTACACCCCCGATGAACATAAAGCATTTTGCAGTAGCCAATCAGCCGGTTGAGCCAAACCCGCCCGCGCCACGATCAGTCCCATCTAAATCCTCCGAAAGAACCAACTCCGGCAACTGGCATTTACTAATAACCATCTGAGCAATCCTGTCACCATTGCGCACGGTAAAAATCTCGGTTGAAGCATTACGGAGCCCGACAATGACCTCACCCCTGTAGTCCGAGTCAATAACACCGACACAGTTGGCGGGAATTATCCCATTCTTGATACCAAGCCCGCTGCGCGCGTAAATAAACGCAGCATACCCCGGCTCTAAAGCAATTGCAAAACCGGACCCAATCATAACCGTTTCTCCCGGAGCAATCAGAACATCTTTATCCAAGCAAGCTGCAACGTCAAACCCAACGCTGCCGCCTGTGAGTCTGAGCGGCAATTGTGCATTTTGTTTTAGTCGTTTTATACGTAAAAAATCCATAGCAGAAGTATAACACAGATTCTCCGTGAACGCTACAGATCACCGGGTAACCGTGAATAATATAATTTAATTAATATTTGCTTATCTCTTGATATTATTACATATATTGTGCTAGTATCTTATTATATAACTTGCATAAATCGCAGACATTGGGGGAAAAAACACTTAATGAAATCAATCGAGTATATAAACAGCCCCGTCACAATAATTAACGGAAAGCCGGTTCCTGTTGATGGCGTCGCCGACATAGTGAGCGGGCGTGACCGTACAATTTCATACAGAATAATGAAAAAGCACGACCAAAGCCTATCAAAAGTCGAAATGCGCATCAAATTTGACGCGCTTATCTCCCACGACATCACATATGTCGGAATCATCCAAACCGCACGTGCAAGCGGAATGACTGAGTTCCCGCTTCCCTACGCACTTACAAATTGCCACAACAGCCTATGCGCGGTCGGAGGAACAATAAATGAAGACGACCACGCATTTGGTTTATCCGCCGCAAAAAAGTACGGCGGTATATATGTTCCGGCAAACCATGCGGTTATACATCAATTTGCACGAGAAGTTTTGGCAGGCTGCGAAAAAATGATACTCGGCTCTGATTCTCATACCAGGTACGGCTGTTATGGAACTATGGGCTTTGGCGAGGGCGGCGGAGAACTTGCAAAACAGCTGTTGAAAAACACGTATGATCTCACCCCGCCGGAAATTGTTTTGGTCTGGATTGAAGGTGTGCCGCCTCACGGAGTCGGACCGCATGACATAGCACTCTCACTGATAAAAGAAACATTTCCGGGCGGCAGCGTCAAAAACAAAATCCTTGAGTTCGCAGGTCCCGGAATAGCATCGCTCTCTATGGATTATCGCATTGGAATAGATGTAATGACCACCGAGACGACCTGCCTGTCGTCAATTTGGATAACAGATGAAGTTGTTAAGTCTTTTTATGAAAATGTCGGCAGACCGGATGACTATACGGAGCTTAGACTGCAAGACAATGCTTATTACGATTGTCTGATAAAGATTGACCTCAGTGCGGCGGAGTCAATGATCGCGCTGCCATTCCATCCATCAAAAGCGGTCTCAATACATGAGCTGCAACGAGAGCCCAAGCGCATACTCCGTGAGGCGCAAGAGCAATGTAACCAAGAGCTTGGCGGACAGGTAAAGCTTGACTTAATGCAAAGCATAGATGAGAATAATCAAGTCCTCTGCGAACAAGGCATTATAGTCGGGTGTTCCGGAGGCATGTATGAAAACATTTCGGAAGCATCCGATATCCTGAGAGGAGCCTCAGTAGGCAATGGGTATTTCAATATGTCGGTCTACCCATCCTCCACGCCAATATCACTTGCGATTACAAGAGATGGCATAGCCGAGTCCTTGCTTGAAACAGGAACGCTTATTAAGTCCGCCTTTTGCGGCCCTTGCTTCGGCGCCGGCGACACGCCCGCCAACAACTCATTATCCATACGTCATGCCACTCGCAACTTTGCAAATCGCGATGGATCAAAACCGGCAAACGGACAAGTAACAGCCATTGCACTTATGGACGCAAGATCCATTGCAGCTACAGCCGCGCGAGGCGGAGTATTGACCGCTGCAACTGATATCGAATATACGGTCACTCCAAGAGTGTATAAGTATGATGGCAGTGTATATGAAAAGAGATGCTATAACGGATTTGGCAAGCCTGACCCTACGTTTAATCTGCGGTTGGGACCCAATATAGCAGACTGGCCAAAGTTTCCAAAGCCGGAAGAAAACCTGCTGCTTAGATTATGCGCCGTCATACGGGACGAAGTCACCACAACCGACGAACTTATCCCATCCGGCGAAACCTCGTCGTATCGCTCGAATCCGATTGCCCTGTCCGAGTTCACCCTTTCAAGACGCGTGCCCGAATATGTCGAAAACAGTAAGTCCGTCCGCAGCATGGAAGAAGCTCGCCGGGAGGGCGCGTTACCCGATGACGTGTTCAAAATACTGAACATTGTTGGCGGCGATATACAAAAAACTTCCATAGGTTCATGTGTGTTCTCAAAAAAACCAGGAGACGGCAGCGCAAGAGAGCAGGCTGCATCTTGCCAAAAAGTGCTCGGCGGTCTGGCAAACATCTGCTATGAGTATGCAACGAAGCGCTATCGCTCAAATTGTATCAACTGGGGACTATTTCCCTTTACGATTTCTAAGGACGAGCCTTTCAGCTATAACGTAGGCGACTGGATATATGTTTCAAATTTAAGGCAGTCTATTCTCTCCGGAAAAGAAATCATTCCGGCAACCGTCGTCTCGGATGGCCTGGCACATGATATTTTTCTCGAGTGCCGTGGGCTTAGTGAGGACGAGCGGGTAATTCTAACCGAAGGTTGTTTGATAAATTACTATTTTTCAAAAGAAAAACTCCGTAAGACTCAAGTTTGAGTGAAAAATATCGATAATAATTAATGAAAGAAAAGCATTGAGGCAACGCAAAGAAATAAAAAAATGGAGGGATCCAACAATGAAAACGAATCCTATAGGTAACACAGCGAATCTTTACGCACCATTATCACAAAATGCGGCAAAAGGTCAAAAGGGCAATGCAAATCAGGTGAGCAACCCCATTTCCAGCCCCGTTGACACATTCACGCCAAGCTCGCAAAACAGCCTCGTTGCCAGCGGCGTAGCGAACCCACAAGCAATCAACGATCTCATAAAAGAAACAGACCACCATGCCAATGCCATTCGCAAGCTTGTCCGTGCGATGATTGGCGGCGCCGATTCGACCGGGCAAGGCTTCTGGGCACAAAAAGCACAAAACATGCAGCTTAACGCAGCAGACCGCGCTCAAGCTCAGCAAATGGTTAGCGATGAAGGCTTCTTTGGTGTTTCACAAACAACCGAGAGAATCATGGGCTTTGCTAAGGCACTTGTCGGCGAAGGCGCTAGCGAAGAGCAGATTGAAAACATGAGAGCTGCTGTGCAAGCAGGGTTTGATCAAGTCGCAAGGATGTTCGGCGGGTTTGATAACCTTCCGGAGGTTACAAGAAATACCCATGCGGCAATTATGGAGTCATTTGACAACTGGATTGCCGGAGGACGCAGTGCAGGCGCAGAAGAGTAAAGCCTGGCATTCATTATTACCTCGAAGACAAAGTTGTACATAGTTTTTGATACAACCTACAAGCTCATAACCACACTCTAAAATACCCGGCAAACTCTTGCATCTTTTGTCAAATCATGTAAAACAATCCAATTATCAGAGGTGTATATGTCTGAGACTATCCAGGAAACGCAGATGAATATATTGTCGTCCGAGCAGGCGGAGCAAATGTTCTCAAGAATGGGCGAACTTACTCTTGATGTCTCAGATATCAAGAGGAAGTTCTTGGATTGCAAATATGGCAATGACCCAAGGCAGGCTGTTGATATCTACCTGCCTAATGATGGTGCAGCGCCTTATCCTATAGTTTTTTATGTACACGGCGGAGCATGGCAGCGCGGACATAAAGACGATGTGCAATTGGTTCCGTTTATTAACGGAGTTTTGCGCGGCTATGCAGTCGTGAGCATCGGTTACAGGCTGGCTCCTGATATCCGATATCCTGATAATCTTTTCGATATTAAGGCAGCGCTTCGCTGGGTTTCTGAAAATGCCGGCAAATACATGCTTGACCCCTCAAAAACTGCGCTGTGCGGCTCTTCCTCCGGCGCGCATCTTGTTATGATGGCGGCGCTTACACAGGAGCAAGTAGTTTTTGGAGATATCCCCGGCATTCCGTCATGTAAAGTCATGGCGGTTGTTGAACAGTTCGGTCCAACTGATTTTGCAAAGATTCATGATCACTACGATCAGTCAGGCTATCCCCGTATCTACATTCCGGGCGATTCGAGCCCACTCGATATAATGCTAGGCGTTCGTGCCGGATTAATACCAAATCTTCTTCGCTTTTACAACCCCATCGACTGCGTCCATCCGGAAACACCGCCAATGCTTTTACAGCACGGCAAACGTGATCCAATGATTCCATACCAGCAAGCAATTGAAATGTATGACAAAATTAATGCCGTTGCCGGCAAAGGCAGAGCTGAGCTTGACATAAATGAGGACTTTTTACATGCAGACCCGGGCTATGCCGCTACCGAAAGCGTAGATAGGATATTCGGATTTATTGATAAGCATCTAAAACCACCCTCATAACCGTCATGCCGCTGAATATATCAAGCAACCGGCTTAATGCAGTCGAATCTGATTTTACAAAAATCAGTAATGATACTCTTCAATGCGCTCTTCAACGCACATTCTTTCGACATAACCCAACACTTTATACTTGTTCATATCAGGCAGTTTTCTAAACATCCCCAATAAATCCATTTCATCCTCACTTACAAGGGATGGCGCTGAACTATCAGACAAGAGCCAATCCAGCGGAACCCGATAGTGTTCTGCCAAAGTCTTAAGCATCGGCTTTCTTGGAACCGTCAAGTTATGTTCCCACCTATAAATAGAATTCATCGAAACTCCAATAATTCTGCTTTGTTCATACAATGTCTTTCTGGTTTTTATCCGCAGGCTCCTCAACTTATCACCCAGACTCATCTCGCTCCCTCCTTCCCATTTGCACCTCAGCGTCCGACCATCCTTACGCAGATAGCATAATGATTAAAGCAGCTTCAATGTCAACCATTTCTCTTGAATAATTTCATACTTATAGTATTTATTTTTCTAACCGGCGCTATTTTAATGAAAGCTGCTAAAATTTGTGTTTTTTTGGCGGCTTTCTTTGTTTATTTGCTTTTATTTGCACCTTATCATGCCTAACAAATACGGCACTTCGCTTTTTTTATAATTCAGGCTTTTCTTTCGCTTATTTATACCTTAAAGTTGTCTAAAGTTGTCCAGTTTTTACTAGTCTCGAAAATGCAAAATCCTGTTGTAGCTTTGTGCGTTTGCCACACGCCCATAATCAACACATAAGGAGTTGCATGTAATGAATGACACATTATCAATACAAGAGTTTTCAAAGCTATCCGGTATTGAATCCTCGACTTTGCGCTACTGGGATGAACTCAACATATTTTCTCCTATCATGCGCAACCCTGACAATAATTATCGTTTCTACTCGACGTCGCAATTGCCGGAGCTTAACTTCGTAACCACCCTCTGTGACCTCGACATCCCGCTAAAAACCATTTCCAAGCTTAAGGAAAGCCGCAATCCGGAAAGTATGCTCGATTTATTTGACGAGATAGCGCATAAGCTCAATTTTGAAATGGAAAGGCTGAGAGTCCAATTCTCTATTGTCCATGCATGGCGCGAGCTCATATCCCACGGACTAAGAGCCCGTGAATCTGACATATCCGTTGTAACACTTTCTAATAGAGCTATGGTGCTCTGGCCGAAAAACAAGTATCGTCAAGGACATACATATCTCAATGCGCTTGCAGAGCATATTTCAAAGATGAAAGAGCACCCTGTAATTATTAGCTTTCCTATTGGCGGATTTCATGCTGATTTGAGTTCTTTTTTAGACAAGCCCTGTTTTCCCGACCATTTTATTTCGCTTGACCCGCTCGGAGCTCATGAAAGAACCGCCGGTGAGTATCTTGTCGGATACACACGCGGCGATTACGGAAAACTCGGCGACCTTCCCTACAGAATGGTTGAATATGCCAAAGATAATTCCCTCGTTATTTCAGGTCCGATATACACATATTATCTTCTTGAAGGTATATGCTCACTCGATCCGTCTGACTATCTGACTCAGTGCTGCATTACAATTTCAACTCCCGAAACAGTGAAAACGCGAAAACCCAAAAAACGCTAGCCTTATGCATAGAGTATGTAAACTTACTCCCAAATACGAATATTCACATCTCTGAGTTGCTGCAACGTCACCTCATTCGGCGCGCCAAGCATAGTATCTTGAGCATTGCCATTGAGCGGAAATGCAATTACATCTCTAATGGTCTCCTCACTTGCAAGCAGCATAACAATCCTGTCAATTCCCGGCGCCATTCCCGCATGTGGCGGCGCACCGTACTGAAATGCAGTATAAAGCGCTCCAAACCTGTTTTCAAGCTCCTGCTCGGTATAACCGGCGATAGCAAAAGCCTTTCTCATGATATCCGGAGAATGATTTCGCACGGCGCCGGATGAAAGCTCAACACCATTGCACACAATGTCGTATTGATAAGCATAAATATCAAGCGGATCCTTAGTCTCAAGCGCGGCAAGCCCGCCAATTGGCATTGAAAATGGGTTATGCGTAAAATCAATACCTTTAGTTGCAGGATTATATTCATACATAGGATAGTCCGTTATGAAGCAAAACTCAAAAGTCTCTTTATCGGAAATCTCCAATGTGTCTCCAATCCAGTTTCTAATAAGCCCCGCCAAACTATCCACTACAGCGGCTGTATCACAGATAAAAAATAATGTACTACCATCAGCAATCCCCAATGATGTGATAAGAGTTTGTTTTTGAGCATCAGTCAAAAATTTCTCAATCGGACCTTTGAAATTGCCTTCGCTAAGCGTTATATACCCCAAGCCTTTCATCCCTATGCTTGTAGCATATTTGAGTGAGTTTTCAAAAAATGTCCTGGATCGCCCGGAGCAATCAGCGACAATACCACGAACCGGCTTGTTTTTAAAAAGCGGAAACTCAACCTCTGCAAAAAACTCAGAAAGATCAAAAATCTCCAGCGGGTTTCGTAAATCCGGCTTATCCGTGCCAAATTTCATCATTGCATCTTTATACTTGATTCGCCGAAAAGGCGGCGGCGAAACTTTCATATCCGTAAAATTTGTAAAGGTCTCATACATTACCTTTTCAGCTACTGAAAGCACATCATCTTGCTCTGCAAAAGCCATCTCAAAGTCAAGTTGATAAAACTCGCCCGGAGAGCGATCCCCCCTTGCATCTTCGTCCCTGAAACATGGGGCTATTTGAAAATATTTGTCAAACCCTGATACCATCAGAAGTTGCTTAAACTGCTGCGGCGCCTGTGGCAGAGCATAGAACTTCCCCTTATGCTTCCTGCTCGGAACCAAGTAGTCTCTGGCTCCTTCCGGCGAAGACGCCGTCAAAATCGGCGTCTGTATCTCAAGAAAGCCCAAGTCAGTCATACGCTCTCTTATAAAGCTGATAACTTTAGAGCGCAAAACAATGTTCTTATGCAGCTTCTCATTGCGCAAGTCGAGATAACGGTATTTTAGACGCACTTCTTCCCGCGTTGCGGTTGATTCCTGTATCTCAAATGGCAGCATGTTTTTGCATGGACCAAGGATTTCAAGCTCGTGGGCAAACACTTCAATATACCCTGTTTCGTGTCTGGGATTAATCGTCTCCTCCTCACGAGCGCGGACTTTACCATAAACGGAAACAACAGTCTCTCTATGGACGCCTGCAAGCATTGAGGGGTTATGCAGCACAACCTGTGTAATACCGCTGCAATCCCGCAAATCCAAAAACGTAACTCCGCCATGATCACGGATCGTATCCACCCATCCGGAAAGGCGTACTTCCTGCCCAATATTCGCTTGTCTGAGTTCTCCAGCCTGATGTGTTCTCAGCATTTGCTTCTCTCCTTTATACAATACGCATATTCAAACAGTAATTTTATCCCCAGTCTGCGGCATTGTCAAGAAAAAATCGATCACACCACAATAAAAAGGCGGCAAAAGCCGCCTTTTTGCTACAACATACCTGTCGTTAGTCCGTCACATAAGGCAATAATGCAACCTGTCTTGCACGCTTGATAGCGACCATTAACCGCCTCTGATGCTGAGCGCATACGCCTGTAGTCCTGCGCGGCAATATCTTGCTGCGTTCAGACAAATACCTCTTGATCTTAGAAGCATCTTTATAGTCAATATCCTGAGCCTTATCTACACAAAACTGGCAAACTTTTCTGCGCTTGCGGTTATGTGATCTGTGTTCTCTATCGTTTGACAATGTCTTTCCTCCTTATTTAGAATGGTAAATCCCCATCGTCCATGTCCAACTCGGCAAAGTCAGAACCTCCAACCGGCATCTGCGATCCCTGACCATAATCACTGCGCTGCTCAACCGAACCAAAGCTTGCATCTCTGCTCTTTTTGCTCTCGGTAAAATAGATGTTCTCGGCGATAACCTCGGCGCTTCTGCGCTTATTGCCGTCTTTGTCAGTCCAGTCACGTATTTGCAGTCTTCCGGTCACAGCCGCCATTTGTCCCTTAGTAAAATACTTTGAAACAAACTCCGCTGTATTCCGCCATGCGACCACATCTATGAAGTCAGTCTGTCTCTCGCCGCCGTCTTTTGGTACAAATCCCCTGTCAACAGCCAAGGAAAATGATGCCACTGCAATGCCATTTGGAGTGTGCCGCAGTTCAGGGTCTCGTGTCAATCTGCCCATTATAACGATTTGGTTCATTATATACTCCTATTCTCCTAAGACGATAATTAGCGAACGCATGATTCCGTCTGTGATTTTGAGTACGCGGTCAAGCTCTGCCGGAAATTGCGGATTTGACGTGAACTTGACGAGTACATAATACCCATCAGGCTTGTCATTAATCAGGTAAGCGAGCTTTCTCTTACCCATCTCTTCGATCTCATTGAGAGTTCCGTTTGCTTCGATGAGAACCTTGAACTTCTCTACCATCGCTGCTATTTGCTCTTCTCCGAGATCTGCATCGATTATGTACATAAGCTCATAGTTTGCTGACGTTTTTGCCATTGTTTTACACCTCCTTCTGGTCTTTCGGCCCCCGGTCAATGCCGGGAGCAAGGATATCAGGGATGGCTTTCCCTATCGCTATTTTTATTATGCGGCAACCGCCCCTGTTGCGCCTGAGCGTCTGTAGCTTACAAGTCTAAGCGCTTTGTAATTATACATGAAAGTCCGGCTTTGTCAACAACAAAAATCCTGTCGTTCGGGACGACCGTGACCCTTGTTTTCATAAAATAATGTCTAAAAGTTATAATTAAAATGTGAAAAATAGAAATATGTATCGGTAAATGGTGAATCAAAAAATTAAAAAGTTTTTTTGATTCTGCACTAAAAAGGCAATCCAAATCTTAGCAGAAACACTACATTACCAAAAACAGCTATACAACCCAAAATCAGCAAAGACTTTCTATGCTTGTCTGATTTTCGCCGCATGCGCATCATGTTAAAAATAAAAGCAGCGGCGCAAATTATCAAAGCCGTCATAAGCAATCCGAAAGCAATCGGCAGTAATGTCTCATCCCAAGACGTTCGTATTTGAGTAGGTGAATCAAAATGAACTCTCATAATGCTGGTAATAAATGATGCTTCCCTTTCGGGAGACGCGGCTTCCAGAACAAACCAAACCGCAATAGCCGCGACCCACGCTACTATGGTTAGTATCTTAGCCATATTCATTACCCAGTCTGCCCTTTTTCTTCTTCTGTCTTGCTCTTTTTCAATCATTGCTGAACGTATGGTTTCAATATCATCCATTGCAGCTCCTCCTTCAATAGCATTATTTCACAGGCGGCGCCCTATTGTCTGATTAGGATTTCTTCGACCTGTTCCAGTTGTTCTGCTGTGTTGACTCCCAGTATTTCTTCACCGAGATTTCTCTTATACAGCCCCACCTTTGCTCCGGTCTCAAGCATGATTTCAGGCACATCGGTAAGATAGTATTCGCCTTGTGCATTGTTGTTTTTTATTTCCAAAAGAGCAGCAAGCAGCTTTTGGCAGTTAAAAACATATACACCGGTATTTAGTTCAGTGATTTTCAGTTGCTCCTCGTTGCAATCACGCTCCTCTACCACACGCAAGAACTCTTTATCCGCATTGCGGACAATTCTTCCAAACGATGTCAGCTCAAGTGTCGTCTCTCCGGTAAGAATGGTGCAGTCATTACCCTGCTCAAAATGTGCCTGTAACAATGCGTTGTATGTTTCTGTTTTGACAAGCGGCATATCGCCGTAACATATCAAGACATTGCCATAAAATCCCTCAAGCAGCATTCTTGCTGCCATAACAGCATGACCTGTACCCAACTGCTGCACTTGCTCGGCAAACTGATATCCCTTGAAAGTCTCCACTACTTGCTGCTTCCCGTATCCCACTACGATTATTATATCTTCTTTTTGCTTAATCGGCAGTGCATTTAGAACATACCAAAGCAGGGGCTTGCCGCATGCTGTTCGCATAACCTTTGGCGCATCAATAGTATCGGTTTGCAGCCTCGTTCCTTTTCCCGCTGCCAAAACAACAACTTTAAGTTGCGGAGTCATAAAGCTTCTCCTGTCTTTTTTATGAAGATCAAAATACTTGTCTGTATTTGCATATAAATCAGTTTTCTGCGATAGGCGGAGTTGTCTCGCTAATCCGCTCAACCGTAAACTGCCCTGAGCGAAGAAATGCATAAACTCCAGGCAATAATGCCGCCGCTTCTTCCGAGCAGCTAAATAAGAGATTCCCCCTTGTGCCGCTCTCGCGCGGAATATCTGCGGTGATTGTTGCAACCGATTGTTCCGAATAGTCTACAAGGCTTTGTCCGCTTTCCCAAAAAATCAGCCCATGTTCATAAGCAGTCTGCGCAGCAATATCAGAAGCTTCGTCCGCGGAGATAATCACTGTAGTTACTTTTGCTGCCTCAAAAAGTAACTGTGATATCCTCGTATATTCTTCAAAAGTGCCCTCACTAAGCCAAATGCCTATTGTGTGACCCGTTCCGGAAATTCTGCGCACGAGTCCCGGGTCTTCAAAAATATCCTCCATACCTACAAAGAAACATGCGTGAAAACCTGACGCCGTTTGAATATCCAGCAAATCTAAAATCCAATCCGCACCACCCGCCGAAACATTGTTAAAACTAAGATGCATCGTAACATCGCTAAAATCAAGAGGCAGCTCAACAACAGGGGGTTGCGGCTGCGTCACAATTGTACCCGGCGGCTGATCGGTTGGAGGAGTCGGAGGAGGGGCAAAATAATTCGCATATGCTGTCCGGATTGCGTTTCTATTCATTCCCACTGCCGAAGGACCGTTTACCTGTGAGGTTGAAATAATTCTGATAACGTACATCTGCCTCTCGGAAATAATATCGCTGCCAACTTCAACGACTTGATAGCTCAGTCCAAAAAAGTCACAAATCTGACGCAGCGGTACATAAAAAATCCTTCCAACTCTTCGCGCATGAGGCCATCTCAGTACTACACCATCCTGGTTTTCTGTCCTTTCTTCTCCGGCTACTGTAAAGAAATCAACATATCGGTTTTCTCTATAAACGCGCACACGATCCAGATCATCGGAACCGACCGCCCACACTCCTAAGCCGGTGAAAACGCCGACCGGAACAAAATAGTCGCTCCCTGCTCTTAGCGGCATTGTTTCCGCACTAAAAGGCAAAAGAGTTTCGTTTATTATCACAAAGTACGGAGTAACAGCAGCATGAGATTGTCCAGGCAAAAACGCAAACCCCATCAGTACAATTAGAGCTATTGTGATTATCCTTTTCTTCATACAGCAGCCCACCTTAAACCCGCACTAAACCATGCGGCAGTATATAGTAACAATAGCACAAACTTAACATTTTGACAAGAGCCGCAACCCCGCAAGATAGAAATTTGACAGTTTTAAAATAATCGCTTAAAATGCTCCTATGAGTAAGTCAGACAGCCGCGTGAGAGACGCCGAAAGGCTTCTTACGAGGAAAGTCCGGGCTCCGCAGGGCAAGGATAACGGGTAACGCCCGCCGAAGGCGACTTTAGGACTAGTGCAACAGAGATATACCGCCTTGTCGGTTGACATGTGTCAATTGCCGGGGTAAGGGTGGAAAGGTGAGGTAAGAGCTCACCCGGTGCCCGGAGACGAAGCACCGCTGTAAACTCTATCCGGAGCAACACCGTGGGAGGGCTGCGTTTAATCGCAAGGTCTGCCCGACCGCACTCAGGAGGTGGCTTGAGCCCATTGGCAACAATGGGCCTAGATAGATGGCTGTCCACGACAGAATCCGGCTTACAGACTTGCTCATAATAATGGGCTGTATCGATTTTTCTGATACAGCTCATTAATATTTGCAGGTCACTGGTATGAGCTTATCCTATTTATTTTTCTTTCGCCAATCCTCAATTTGCTCCATGCGCTCTTTTACTCTGGCTTCAAGCCCCTGTGTAGTAGGTTCATAGTATTTTTTACCTAATAGCGAGTCCGGCAAGCATTGCATTGTGCTAAGCTTATCCTCGACGTCATGCGCATAGACATATCCCTTGCCATACCCCAGTTCCTTCATAAGACTTGTCGGTGCGTTACGGATGTTCATAGGCACCGGTTCTGCAAGCATTTTTTGCGCATCACTACTTGCTCTAAGATAAGCCGTATAAAGAGCGTTTGACTTTGGCGCAACCGACATGTACACAACCGCGTGAGTTAAGTGAACGGAGCATTCCGGCATTCCGATAAAATGACAAGCTTGATAAGCGGCAACCGCAATTTCCAGAGCACGGCTATCAGCCATACCAATATCCTCACTGGCAAAACGCACTACCCTTCTTGCGACATAAAGCGGATCCTCCCCAGCTTCCAGCATTCTGGAAAGCCAGTAAACAGCGGCGTCCGCATCGCTGTTTCGCATTGATTTGTGAAGCGCGGAGATAATGTTGTAATGCTCCTCACCGTTTTTATCATAAATCAGAGATTTCTTGCTTATGCACTGCTCAATCATTTCCGAAGAAACCGTTGTTACACCGTCAGTCACAGCAGCATTTACAATAACCATCTCCAGTGTACTAAGAGCAATCCTTGCATCACCATTTGCAAATCCGGCAATGATACTCAGCATCTCGTCTGAAATACAAATATCCTGCCCTCCAAATCCTCGCGGGTCTGAGAGCGCCCGCTTTAACAACTTCACCAAATCGTCAACTACAATTGAGTTGAGAACAAAAACACGGCATCTTGACAAAAGTGCCGAGTTGACTTCAAATGAGGGATTTTCAGTTGTAGCTCCGATCAAAACAATACTTCCCTTTTCAACAAAAGGTAAAAAAGCGTCCTGTTGGGACTTGTTAAAGCGATGTATCTCGTCAATAAACAAAATGGTCTTATCGCCCATTAAGCTCATACTATCCGCCCGATTCATGACCTCCTTGATTTCCTTTATTCCGCTTGTAACCGCACTAAAAACGACAAACTCAGCTTTAGTTCTGCCGGCGATGATTCTTGCCAGAGTGGTCTTCCCTACACCGGGCGGACCCCAGAAAATCATAGAAGAAACCATATCCCTGTCAATCATCTGCCGCAAAACCTTGCCCTCTCCTAAAAGGTGACTTTGCCCGACAAAATCCGGCAAATCGCGGGGGCGCAGGCGGCTTGCCAGCGGTCCATACGGTTGCGGTGAATCAAATATTGAGTTTTGTCTGTAATTGCTGTTCACTTCATGTAATCCTTATCGCATCCACACCGGTACATTTGCCGTTTTGCGTGTCAATTTCAAAAATCGCACCCTCGACTTTAGACGGACCCGGAGCCGATTCAAAGCGCTCAGGAGGATTTCCTAAAAATCTGGAGATCGGCTGCTCAGGCTTCATTCCGATAATCGATTCACAGGCGCCGGTCATTCCCAAATCTGTTATATATCCGGTACCCCTCTTAAAAATACGTATATCCGACGTCTGGACATGAGTATGCGTACCCCAGAGCGCAGACACTCGCCCATCCAGATAATAGGCAAGCGCATGTTTCTCACTTGTCGCCTCAGCGTGAAAGTCGACCAATATAATATTTGTTTCAGCCTCTTTTAATATTTTGTCCGCGTCTGTGAAAGGATTACTGCTTCCGTATGGCATATCTACCTGACCAATCAAATTTATAACGCAAACATTACCGAATGCAGTTTCAAAAATGCCCCATCCTCTTCCGGGCACTTGAGGTGCAAAATTTGCCGGGCGGACTATGTACGTACAGTCATCAAGATACTTTTTTATCTTTTGTGCGCCCCATGTATGGTTTCCTAAAGTAATCACATCAGCTCCGGCACTAAAAATCGCATCGGCATTTGCCGGAGATATACCAAGCCCTGAGGCATTTTCTCCATTTACGACAGTAAATGCGATATTCCCCCATTTTTTGATACCATGCAGCTTTTCCGACAAAATCTCAATCCCGGAAGCTCCGCAAACATCGCCAATTGCCAAAATGTTTACTTTCATACGACCCACTCCCATCCTTTCGCCACCAGCCCGCAACACTCAGGTAACCACTGACTAAATCCACTGAGAGTGCGATTTAACAAATCAGTAAGTCCCCCACCTCTATAGGTGGCGGGTCGTGCCATCGACCAAAATCAGTGGGAGCACAAACTCCGACTGATTTGTGAAAACATCACTTAAAGCGGGATGCAAACGCTGCGCGTTCTATTGACAAGGCGAATTCATTTCGCCGCCCCATCGCTATATTTAATCCAGCGGTTACCTAAACAATGATACTGACAGCTTTATGAGAATTAGTTATTTCGACCTCACTGTGAAGCCCGCCATCCTCACCGTCAACAGTCCAAGAGAGCTCTTCCTCAAACGAGAATTTCACATTTGAGGCATGAAGCAACTGAATATTATCTCCGTCATAGCTCTGTGTTGCAAGACTTGCAAGCAGGTCTAAAAAAGCCGCCGGATCGACAGGCTGTTTTACAAGCACAACTTCAAACATGCCATCCGACAAATCCACGCGCGACGGATCGATTTTCAAAAATCCCGCAACAGAGGTGGAATTAACGACCGCGCCGAAAATAAAATCGCCGCAAATCCTGTTCCCGTCATACTCAATGACTGTTTTTCTGGGTTTGATTGCAGGAACTTCCGCAAATCCGCTGAGAACATACGCAAAGTGACCCAACGACCGCTTTGCATTTTGCGGTGTTGAGTAAGAAATCCCGGTAAAAGCTCCAAAAGCGGCAATATATGTGAAATACCTGCCACCAAACAAACCTATATCCAACGCCATAGGCTTGCCATTTAAAACAGTTTTGACAGCTTCTGAGGGGATTTTTGATAAAGAAAGCGTCGTAGCAATATCATTTGCTGTTCCTGTGGGGATATACCCGATTGATACCAAGGCGCCTGATTTTATGACTCCCGATACTACCTGACTGAGCGTCCCGTCTCCTCCGAGACATACGACCAACTCGTACTTGTTTGCATATTTATACGCCAGTTCTTCAGGAAATAACTCCCCTGAATAAAAAACTGTCACAGTATGACCATTTTTACAAAGCTGTGATAGCACCGCACCAAGTACATATCGGGAAACACCCCTGCCGGATACGGGATTTACGATCAACATAGTTTTAACTGCTATAGCAAATCACCTTACCCTCACTGCAATAAGCCAATAACACGATAAATCTGACTTTGCCGGACGGAAGCAAATCCTTGCCCCCGTCACAGCATTTTTCCAACAATTCAATCAGTCGTTTTTTTGACGCCCAACGGACTATTCTAGGGTATAACCCTAACCCCGGTAACACCATCAATCTCCCTGACAGCAGCTTCAAGCCCCTCCGGCTCCGCGTCCAAGTCGGCAATAAAATATGAGTGCGAGAGCTTCACCCCATCCGCATTCAGGCTGCCGGCAATTGAGGCGCCCAGCTTCTGGACTACTCCCGAAAGCTTCTCGGCGAGCCCTGTTCCGTTTTTATATATCACACATAGACGCGGACCTCCGGAACGCGCAAGAAATGCTGCAGGAAGATTAACAGAGTTTACTATATTCCCATTTTCGAGATATTCAATTATCTCATCGCTAGCCATTGCAACGCAATTATCTTCGCTCTCAGGCGTCGAAGCGCCGAGATGCGGAATTGGTATTACTCCCGGTGCACCCGCTGTTTTACCATTCGGAAAGTCGGTAACATAACATGCTACATGCCCTGATTCCAACGCTTCGAGGATTCCGTCATCACAGACAAGCTCCGCGCGCGCCATATTGATTATACGCACGCCTTGCTTCATCTTCGAAATAGTATCCTTGTTAATAAAATGCTTAGTAGCTTCCATATACGGAAGGTTGAGAGAAATGAAGTCTGCTTGTTTATATATCGCTTCCAAATCAGCAGCTATTACAACACCCGGAGCTAACCGCGCCGCAGCTTCTTTAGAAAGATAAGGGTCGTAGCCTATGACTTTCATGCCCAGCGCATCAGCCGAACAAGCTATTTTCGCCCCAATTGCACCAAGGCCGATAACGCCAAGAGTTTTACCCAGTATTTCCGGACCGCCATACTTTGCCTTTTGTTTTTCGACAAGCCCGGCAACCTCATCGCCTTTATCGGCAACGGATTTTACCCACTGAACGCCGTCTATGATATTTCTGGTGGACAGAAGCATTGCGCATATTGCAAGCTCGACAACTCCCTGAGCATTTGCTCCCGGAGTACTAAACACTACAATACCCTCTTCCGCACAGCGCTCAAGAGGAATATTATTCACTCCGGCGCCGGCGCGAGCAATGCATTTGAGCGCATCGCCGAACACTTCGTCGTGCAGCTTGGCAGACCTTACCATTATCGCATCGGGGTTTTCGGCTCCCGCAGAGACTTCGTATTTATCCGCCTTGAGTCTATTAAGCTCATTTGACACAATATTATTGAGTAATTTTACTTTGTACATTATGCTTGTCTCCTTATCAGTTTTGACTTTCAAACTTACGCATGAAATCAGCAAGCTCAAGTACACCCTCCGTCGGCATTGCGTTATATATCGACGCTCGCATACCTCCGACGGCGCGGTGTCCTTTTAGGTTTTCAAACCCTGCCCCGGTTGCTGCCTTGACAAATTTATTATCAAGCTCTTCGCTGTCTGTCTTAAATGTGACATTCATATCGGAACGGGCTTCTTTTTCGGCGCAGCCGATAAACATTTTGCTTTCATCTAAAACATCATAGAGTATTTTTGCTTTAGCAGCCTTGATTTTCTCCATTCCCGCAATTCCACCTTGACTGTCGAGCCATTTCAGAACAAGACCAAGCATGTAAATAGTGTAACATGGCGGAGTATTGTGCATTGAATCGCCGTCAATCATGACTTGATAGCTCATAAGCTTTGGAGTCAGAGGATGTTCGTTTCCGGCGAGCGACTTATCTATGATCACTACCGCCGCGCCCGCAGGCGCCATGTTTTTTTGAACCCCTGCGTAAATAAGCCCATATTTTGAAACATCTACCGGAACAGACAGGATATTTGAGGACATATCGCACACAAGCGGCACATTATTTGTCTGAGGTACATATTTCCATTCTGTTCCGTATATTGTGTTGTTCGAACAATAATGGAAATATGAAGCATCAGGGTCAAGCTTCAAATCAGACTGCTCGGGAATATATGTGTGATTTCTGTCCGCCGAATCACACGCGATATTTACCTGCCCATACTTTTTTGATTCCTTAGCCGCCAAATTGGAAAAATTACCGGTTATGGCATAATCTGCCTTTCCGGTCTTTCCGATGAGATTCATAGGCACCGCGGAAAACTGAAAAGTCGCGCCGCCGTGCATGAACAGCACCTCATGTGTATCAGGAACAGACATTATTCGTTTAAGGTCTGCCTTAACCTCCTCGAAGATGTCCAGATAAACTTTACTCCTATGACTCATTTCCATGACCGACATACCGCTGCCTCTATAATTTGTCATCTCGGCAGCCGCTTGCTCCAGTACCGTCAGAGGCAAGACCGACGGGCCGGCGGAAAAATTAAAAACACGCTTCGTGGACATAGACTATCCCTCCATTGTAATTTGATTTCATCGATAAACTGTTTCACGATTATATAGTATGGCAATTATCAAGTCAATAGCGCCCATGAATCACAAATCATTACCTTTTAAACATAACTGTCATTTAATCGATGCATAGCAAAAATTATTAATATAATTGTAACAATTTATGCTATGGGACTAAGAACAATTTTATGTAATACTCACGAAGACAGGGTAGGTGGTTGTTTATTGTTAATTTTCCATTAAAAAACTAAGACTGCAAATATGGAAAACAGAGAGAGTATTCTTCAAAAAAAAGCTAGGAGGTATAAAAAAGTGAAAAGTCTGGAGAGATATTTTGGGACAAAGGCATCCAAAAGGTTTTTTGCGTGGATGCTGGCTTTTGTCATGGTTTTGGGTTTTGTGCCCGCAGCCTTGGCGACAGAAGGTGCAGACCCCGCGGATAACGCGGCGGCAGAGGTAGACGAAACAGTAACCGGCAGCGTCGAAATGAATAATTTTGAAGTATTTGAAGTAGCCGAGAGATCCACCGACCCTGTACGGTTTGTGACATGGTATGATGAACCCGCACATCCCACACGCAGAGCCGGCACGAACTGGGACGGTTGGGAAGGCGAAGCGCTCCCCCTTGGAAACGGTCATATGGGAGCTATGGTTTTTGGCGGGGTTGAGCATGACAGAATCCTCATCAATGAAAATACTATCTGGTCTGGCGGACCGGGCGCAAACCCTGACTATGCGGGAGGTTTTATCGACTTGCCGCATGTAAAGCATGGCAGACTTCAGCAAGCAAGGACAGAGCTTCAGCAATTGGCAAACACATGGTGGAACGACCCGCGCAATTTTACAGGTCTCGACCCATCCGAACACACCGGACCTATTACCAATATCCCCTTTCAAAGCGGATCTTTAGTCCAAGGACTTATAATGGGAACAAGCTCCGGAAATCCCCCTTTGTGGCATCCCGATATGGGCACAAACTTCGGTAATTTCGGACTACGCGGCACAAAAGCTAACTTCGGCTCTTATCAAGAGCTTGGCTCACTTTTCATTTCGGAGCCTTCCAGACATATTAGACCTCCGCAGGTTGTTTGGAGTTGGGCAAACAGGCAGCATCCCAACAATGCCGCCGAGCGAGTCAGTGCTCTTTTTGACGACAATCTAGGCACAAAGCTTTTCACGGACAACACAGCGACTGTGATACCGATATTCCCTATTGTCATACAGTGGGAATATGCGCGCGAATTCTTTTCGCATTCTTACTCTATTTCAACGGCGAATGACGCAGCCGACAGGGACCCTTGGATTTGGAGATTGTACGGCGCTTCGGAGGCAGACGCCCCATTTGCCGACTCCAGACCATCAGGGCTTAATCCCTCCCAGTCGGATTTTTCCTTTGACAGTACAGGCTGGACGCTTATTGACACTGTGACCGACAGCAACCTCCCCACCGACCGCGGTCAATCCAGAACTTTCGTTATGGATAACCCCGGTGAGTTTAAATACTTCACGATGGTGATCACCGGCGTCAGAAGCGGAAGTTCCGGAACCGGTATGCAAATGTCCGAGCTTGGCATTTTGCCCGGAGACCCTTCGGATCTTCCTCCCCCTCCGGAGGAGCCTATTGGACTTCCCATCAGGGAAAGCATTGTCTCAGTCCCGGACAGACCGGAAGGTTCCGGTCATAATCAATCCGCTTGGCGTATGTTTGACGGGGCGACCGGCGCCGGTTCAAAGTTTTTTGCACAAAATGGTTCACCGACCGGTTGGGACGTCTCTTGGGCATACCGGAGAGCTTTCCATACAAGCACCTATTCAATTTTCACAGGAAACGACATGCCGGGCAGGGATCCCCATGTTTGGAATCTTTACGGCAGACTTCTCGAGACCGATGAATGGACACTCATACATTCCGTTGACGGAACAGACGGTGAAGCTTTCCCGGAAGGTCAGTGGCCGCTTCCCGGAAATCCGACAGACAATAATGCCGGGCGCAATCAACGTGTAGAATTTGACTTGGATGTTCCCGGTTCCTACCAATTCTTCCGCATCCATGTAATAAACACAAAAACTCCCGGACTACCGCTTCAGGTGTCTGAGATCACCATCTATCCCACCGCTGAAGATGATCCCGGAGAGCCCATAGAACCCGAAGGATTTACAAATTACAGGCGCGAACTGGACATTGAAAACTCAATCGCCACCGTTAGCTACACGCTGGACGGCGTGGATTTCACGCGCCAATATATAATGAACCACCCCGATAACGTAATGGCAGTACGTCTGACAGCCAGCCAACCGGGCAGCCTGAGCCATTTTATCAGTGTAGGCAGCGCCCAGCCGCGCGCGATGGTCAGATCTGAGGGCAACACAATTTACATGTCGGGTTGGCCGAACGACCATCACGCACAGGCAGTAAACGACACCAACTTTGACAGCGCACTCCATTTCGCCCAACAAGTCAGAGTGCTTCCGATTAATGGTCAAATGAGAGCGGTCAGCGACGGACTTCTCGTTGAGGGCGCTGATGAAATCCTCATCCTCATGACTGCCGGAACAAATTACCATCAGTATATGGGAGAAGTGTTCGGGCACGGCGCGTATTTCACCGGGGTTGACCCGATGATTGCCGTTGGTGATAGAATGGGCTCTGCCGCTGCACTTGGTTGGAATAATTTGCTCAGCCGCCATCAGGAAGATTTTCGTGCGCTGTTTGGTCGCGTGAACTTAAATCTTATGAATGCGCCGCAGATTCTTGACAGACCTACCGATGTGCTGTTAGCGGGCTATTCGCGCACAACGCCGCTATCTCAATATTTCCCGCCGGGACACCCCAACTATGCCAGAAATCAGAACTATGCCAGATATAACCGCGTCAACACTCAGATAGAAGACCGCTATCTGGAAATGCTGTACTTCCAGTTTGTACGTTACTTGCTCATTTCCTCATCCAGAGAAGGCTCTCTGCCGGCAAATCTGCAAGGAGTTTGGGCAAATGGACTGGCGCCGCCTTGGAGCGCGGACTACCACACCAATATTAACTTGCAGATGAATTATTGGCCTGCGCATATAGCAAACCTGCGGGAAACCCATATCCCCGTTCTGGATTACGTGGCAAGCCTGCAAAACAGGGGTCGCGTAACCGCTCAGCATGGCTTCGTACAGCCGGATGGTTCGGCTCTGCGACCGGAGGCATGGACATTTTTCCACGAAAACAATGTGTGGGGCAACACCGCTCCCGCAGTCAGCGGAGCGTTTTTCAGCCCGGATAATGCCGCATGGATGTGCCAGGATATCTGGGAATACTATGCATTTACACTTGACCAAAACTTCTTGAGGGACAACTTTGACCTTCTGATGGGCGCGGCACTGTTTTGGGTAGACATACTTTGGGAGGATGAGCGCGATGGTACTCTTGTCGCAAATCCCTCTTATTCCCCCGAACATGGTCCTTTCACACTAGGCGCCACACAGGTTCAGGCGACTATTTGGGAACTATTCGCGCAGGTGATTGAGGCAAGCGAGATTCTGGGTTATGCCAGCGACCCGCGTGTAGCGGAAGTAATAGCCGCTCAGGATCGCCTCTTTGGTCATGTCGACCATGAAGACCCCAGACACAATTACAGAATCGGGCTTGGCGGTCAGTTCCAGGAATGGAAAGAAGACACACCCATGGATATTCACGGCAACGATCACCGGCACGTAAATCATCTTTTCCCGCTGCATCCCGGCAGACAAATCGTTCCCGGCCGCAGTGAGCGTGAAGACCAACTGGCAGAAGCGATGAGAAGGACGCTTGATATGCGCGGCGATCAGGGCACCGGTTGGAGCCGTGGTTGGCAAATCAACTTCTGGGCTCGTCTGCGTGATGGTGACCGTGCGCACACGCTAATCACCCAAGCCTTGCGATTTCATGTGCATGGCGTCGGTAGCTTTGGCGACGGCACAACACTACCAAACCTCTTTGGTACCCATCCCCCATTCCAGATTGACGGAAACTTTGGCGCACTCACTGGTATGATTGAGATGCTGCTCCAGAGTCACGGCGGTATGATTGAACTATTGCCCGCCCTCCCCTCCAGATGGCACACAGGCGATGTACAAGGGCTGATGGCGCGCGGCAATGTAGAAGTAGATTTGTATTGGAGCAACAACACTCTTGACACTGCAACACTCAGACCAGAGGTAACGAGGGAGACTATGGTGCGCGCAGAAAACTTAAGCACTGCCACCATAACGAGAAATGGCACTGTACTCGTAGCGGGAGTAGATTATACGATTTATGACGAGAACACAGTAGTAATCCCTATGGTTGCGGGCAGCGCCTATTCATTCGGCGACATCACCGAACCCCAGCGCGGGCATGATGCGTTTTCAGTAATATCGGGCGCCAATGCTGACTTCTTAAACGGTCTTTTGCACAAGAGTTCAGACTCCTTACTCAGCAGAAGCGGAAACCCGGCGGATAACGCCAGATTTGTAAATGTAGACTTTGGAGACGGACCGGGAGCGAGCAGAGTTGTTGTCGCGTTTTCAACGGCGCTTGGCGCCACGCCGCCCACAATCGAACTGCGCAAGGGCAGCGCCACCGGCGAACTGATTGCCGCGATTAACACGGTTAGCACCGGCGGTCTTACCTCCTTCGTTCGGCTTTCGATGCAACTGAGCGAACCGATTACCGGCATACACGACGTCTATGTGATGTTTACCGGCAGTACGCAAGCCCTGAATTTCAGGTCGATGCAGTTCTTTGAAGACCTCGGCGAGGAAACAGTGGTCAGGGTTGAAGTTGTCAGTGATGCGCTTATCTCCATTCCTCCGGACGGCGAGGCGCAACACCAGTTCAACGCCACGGTATTATATTCCGACGGAACTTCCGAGGCATTTAGCGAAAATGTAATATGGAGCATTGTCGGCTCACCGTCAGGCGTTATCCTTGACACGGCAACAGGTATGCTTACAATCCGGGGTGGTATGCCGGAGCAGACTTTTGAGATATTCGCCGCATCTAAGTTGGATCAGACGGTGTACGGAAGTCTCGAAGTGCGTTTGGTTCCCGGAGAAGTCGTCAACCGGACACTTCGCTGGCAAGATCGAAACGGTCAATCCGGCGGCACCAGCTCCGGACTGATGCAGTTTAACAATAGTACAGGGTTTGTCCACCACATTTCAGGAAACGGCTGGCTTATATACCACGGCTATGATTTGCTTGACGGCATTGTAGACATTACTTTCTGGTACGGTACGGATCATGTCAATCCCGCAAGACGTTTACAGCTTATCACAGCCCCGGTTGGGCATAACCGTCCGCCTAACAACCAGCCTCCGACGGCTACTCTGCCTGCGGGACACTATGTACTCGCCGAAGTAAACGCCCCCGCTTCCACGGGCGGTTGGGAAAACGAAGCCCCGATTTTCACAGACCAAATACCGTTCGCGGCGAATATACCTGATAACCTCACAACCGGAGTTGTAGACTTGTATGTGCGCTGGCCTGGCGGAGGCTTGAACCATCAGGGAGCTGATCTCACCCTACTCAGGATAACGCATGCGCCTCAAGGTTTTCAAACCGTCACTTTCGATGTTGTTCCTGCCGATGCGGAAATCATTGTAAAAGATGAGCAGGGATTCATGTTCGTTGTCGCGCCCGGCGCCACACGCACTACCGAGCTGCCTCCGGGCGACTTCACTTTCACCGTCAGCCGCACGGGATACGAATCGGAAACCGGAAGTTTCAATGTGGAAACCGAGCCTGTGAGAGTCCCTGAGGATGGCAGTATCGTCCTCGCGCTTGCCCCATCTTCAGACTCCTCTCTGTCTTCCTTACGCGTGGTCAGCACGGATGCGCAAAACAACGAGGTTGTTCACGAAATGCTCCCGCCATTTGTTCCGGGCGGAGATAATAGCAACTTTGCCGTCAACGTGCCGAATAATGTAACAGCAATTGAAGTTGACGCCGTTAAATCTTGCGAGTTTGCATCGGTGGTGATTGCCCCGACACAAGACGGTACAGCGGGACTTGTACCATTGGCGGTCGGTGATAATGTTGTCACCATTACCGTCACAGCGCAAAACGGCGATGTGCGCATGTACACTGTCACGGTAACACGCGCGGAAGCAGCGATGATTTCTTTCGACCCCGTAAGTGCAATAATACATGACGGAAATCTCACACAAGTAATAACCGTTGGGGGCACTGCAGTCGGTAATATCAGCGTCTCTGCTCCCGATACATTGCCCAGCGGCGTAGCGGTAACTTATGACGCCGTTGCCGGAACCGTGACGGTGACGGGTGTACGCCCGACAACGCAAGTGGCGCCCATAGTAACTGCATTTGATATATCGGTGACGCGTCAAGGCGTGACAAATACGTTTACGGTGACTGTAAATCTCACGACCACCTGGACTCAGCCATCC
>Ga0209755_10000944_pt1 | contig 49041 bp, 53 predicted proteins | sample TergutCo191P1_FD_187301 | JGI IMG/M metagenome (GOLD analysis project Ga0209755, IMG submission 187301) | Cornitermes sp. P1 segment gut microbial communities from Petit-Saut dam, French Guiana - Co191P1 (SPAdes) (version 2) | ecosystem: Host-associated > Arthropoda: Insects > Digestive system...
GAGTGGTCTTGCCGTGATCGACGTGACCAATCGTTCCAACATTCATGTGGATCTTCGTTCTATTAAATTTATCCTTTGCCATTGTGTCCTCCTTAATGAACACTTAATTATTTTCATCGCACAGACACTGTCTGTACACACCGTATATGTACATACGTACATCAATACATCGTTAATGGTAATTTAAAAAATTACCTGTAAATTGGGGGGAAACGAATGATACAAGCGGCTCTTGTTTAAGCATTGCTTGTCGCGGAAAATCAGCGGTTAATCGCAGCAGCAGCAGCGTTCGCAATATCCACATCGTTCCACCTGTCTCGTTTTAAACATTTCTGCCTGCAACGAGCGGTTTGGAAACAAACCTAACTATATATACACGCCGGTTACACCTACCAGCGATAATGAGCGAATGCCTTATTGGCTTCGGCCATTTTATGTGTGTCTTCCTTCTTCTTGAAGGCGGTGCCTGTATTATTATAAGCATCCAAGAGTTCCGCCGCAAGACGGTCTCCCATGCCTTTTCCGGAACGGGCGCGTGCCGCGCTGATAATCCAGCGCATTCCAAGGGCTTCGCGCCTTGTTTCCCGAATCTCTACAGGAACCTGATAAGTCGCGCCGCCGACGCGCCGGGACTTAACTTCTATTACAGGTTTTACATTATCTAAAGCTTTTAAGAAAACTTCAAGGGGTTCTTTCTCGGTTTTTGACTGAAGAACATCAAGCGCTTCATGGATGATTCTAAGGCCGAGAGAGCGTTTGCCCTCCCACATCATCCTGTTTACAAACTTTGAAACTACAACGCTGTTGTATTTCGGATCCGGCAAAATGCCGCGGTCGATCGTTTTTTTCTTTCTTCCCATAATCTATACCTTAAGCCTTTGGCCTTTTTGCGCCGTATTTAGAGCGGCCGCGTTTGCGGTCTGCCACGCCCAAAGTATCTTTTGCGCCGCGGATAATATGGTAGCGTACGCCGGGAAGATCCTTAACGCGTCCGCCTCTAACAAGAACTACCGAGTGTTCCTGCAAATTGTGTCCGATTCCGGGGATATAAGCGGTAACTTCAGTGCCATGAGAAAGGCGTACACGAGCTACTTTACGCAAAGCTGAATTCGGCTTTTTCGGTGTAACAGTCATTACACGGGTGCAAACTCCCCTCTTTTGAGGGCAGGATTTTAAAGCCGGGGATTTCGTTTTGGTCGTAATCTTCTGGCGACCGGAACGAACCAATTGGTTAATAGTTGGCATTCGTCAAAAACTCCTTACGCAATCTTGGAACCCATGGTCCCTTGAGACAGTCTTAGACAATCTCCTCCCCTTAGGAAAAATAAAGGGGTGAAATCAAAATCTATATAAAACGTAAAAAAATGTCAAGTAGTGAACCGAAAAAATCAAATATAAATTCTCTTGACAGGTGTTTACAATGTGTATACAATAAAAACAGGAGATGTTTTTATGTTAAAAAGACTAATACAGCATGGAAATAGTGTTGCTTTAGTGATAGATAAGCCAATAATGGAAATGTTAAATATTACAAATGAAACCTCTTTTGAATTGACTACTGACGGGAAAAATATTATTTTATCACCTCAAAATGATCTATCCCGGGAAAGTAATATTATAAATTCACTGGAAAAAATAAATAAAAAATACGGTGCTGTCCTTAAAAAGCTCGGTGAATAAAGTGATTAATTTTTTAACATTATCTGAAGTTTTACAGATACTGGAAAACCAGGTTAGAAATTACGGCGGTGCTTACGGCGTCAGAGATATGCATTTATTAAGTTCAGCCGTTTATATGCCTGAATCCAGCTTTGGCGGAAATTATCTGCACGAAACGATCCCCGCTATGGCGGCGGCTTATGCATTTCATCTTTGTCAAAATCATCCTTTTATAGACGGAAATAAAAGAGCCGCACTGGCATCTTCTCTGGTTTTTCTGGATTTAAACGGATATGACTTTATATGTAATGATGATGTTTTATATAACGAAATAATGGATGTCGCAAAAGGCGATGTTAAAAAAGAAGATTTGATTAAATTCTACGAAAAATATTCAAAAGAACGGTGATAATTGGTATAAACCAAGTAGTTGTAAAAATCCTTTAATAAAGTGTATTATAGAAATTATGACGATCAAGCGATGCATCGTGGTCTTTTTTTCACTTCCTTTATTAATTTTTTCATGCGTTAACAGTAATACTGTTAAAACTTCAGATAGTTATAATTTGAATAATCAGATTCAGGAAGCGGAAGCGAAAATGGTTCTTTATGAAGGGCCGCCTATGCATATATTTTTTCACCCGCTTGTCGCAAGGCCTGAGACGGCTTTCAGGAGCAGGTATAAAGAGCATTTCTTGGAATGGTATGTTACGGCATCTGAATACAGAAAAATCCTTGATGTGCTTTATGCCGGTAATTATGCGCTGGTTGATATAAACGAAGTATATGAAGTTGTTAATGCGGAAAACCGCGTCAGGGTCGTTTATAAAAAGCTTTTTGTCCCGGAAGGGAAAAAACCGATGATTATTTCTATCGACGATTTGAGCTATTATGATATTGTCAGAAGAAACGCGTCTGTGCATAAGCTTGTAATTGATAATAACGGAAATATCGCGGCGTGGACGGATAATAAAAACGGAGGCGAAATTTCCTACGATCTGGATGTTGTGACATATCTTGAAGAATTTATTAAAAAACATCCTGATTTTTCAATCCGCGGCGCAAGAGGCATTATCGCGCTTACAGGTTTTGAGGGCGTGCTGGGTTACGCGACACATAAAATTAACAGCGCGGGATACGAAGAAGAAAAACAAAAGGCAGCCTTAGTTGTGAATAAATTAAAACAGTTAGGATGGCGTTTCGCGTCGCACAGCTGGGGGCATCCGCATCTGCCTGAAATTTCTACAGAACAATTTACCGCGGACGCTAATCGCTGGGACAGAGAAGTCCGCCCCATTTTAGGCGATACAAATCTTTATATTTACCCGTACGGCGAGGGCGTTGAAAGAAACGAAGAAAAACACAGAATTTTACGTGAAAAAAATTTTAATGTATTTTTCGGAGTGGGAAGCGGCACCGGACACATAGAAGGGAGGAACTATATTTATTTTGACAGAAGAAATATTGACGGCGTTTATTTCAGAATATATAAAAACAGAAAAGACAGGCTTTTTAATATAGAAAATATCATTGACGCGGCGCGGCCGGAGTAGACAGCGCTAAATCTGTTATCTCGCGCCGTTTATTCTTTGGATTGAGCCGTCTGGCAGATGTATTAATTCCGTTACTTTCATGCTGCGCAGGTGATCTACCCCGCCTGACGGGCGGGAATCGTGATAAAAAAGATACCATTTTCCTTTGTACTCAACTATTGAATGATGAGTTGTCCAGCCGGAAACCGGCGTTAAAATAATGCCCTGATATGTAAATGGACCGTAGGGATTATCGCCTGTCGCGTAACACAGATAATGAGTATCACCCGTTGAATAGGAAAAATAATAAACGCCGTTGTATTTATGCATCCATGAAGCTTCAAAAAAGCGTTTATCGGCGCTGATATCGGAAAGAGGACGGCCGTTATTGCCGAGAATCTTTACCTCTCTGGGGCTTTCGGCAAACTGCAGCATGTCATCGCTCAGTTTGGCTATTCGCGGCGAAGCGGCTTCGCCTGTGCTTTCCCTGCCAGATGCTTTATAAGTGTTACCGTCATAAAATTGAAGCTGTCCGCCCCAGATTCCGCCGAAGTACATATAATAATTGCCGTCTTCTTCGAATACGCACGGGTCAATGCTGTAGCTTCCCTTTATCGGCTCAGGCTGAGAAATAAAAGGACCTTCTGGTTTTTCCGCAACGGCAACGCCAATACGGAAAATATTACTTTTGTCTCTTGCGGGAAAATACATATAATATTTACCGTCTTTGTGAGCCACATCGTTATCCCACAACTGCCCTCTTGCCCAGGGAATATCGGCAAGAGCCAGAACAACGCCGTGATCTGTTACTTCTCCGTTGAATACATCATCAAGTGAAAAAACATGATAATCTACCATATCGTACGCGCCGCCGTCCTGACTGCCGCTTCCGTAACCGCCGGATCTTCTGTCGTGAGACGGATAGATATACAATCTTCCGTTGAATACATGAGCGGCAGGATCCGCCATAAAAACGCCGGGAGATAAATATCTTGGTCTGGGACTGTCAGACGCAGGAGAGCCGGCGCATGAAAACACGGCGGCACAGACGGAGATAATAGCAGCGAAGCCGAGCCATTTAAAAATAAACCGCGTTAAAAATTTCATAGCTACTTTATAACACATTGTACAACAATATCATCTGCAGGAATATTGAATCTTCTTGCATAATTCAAAAGAGCAGTTATTCCAATGCAATGATAGGTTCCTTTTATATAAATTATAAATCCGGCAATTCTGGCCGAATCTGTAAATTCAAAAGTAGTTATATAATTATCTGTTGTTACTTTATCCAATTTCCATATTTTTCTGGTAAAAATGCCTTTGTTAAAAAGCGCGTTTATAACGCAGTCCGCATCAAGAAAATCATCCATTAAGCGGCCTCAAGGGTTCTGTATTCATAACTTAAAGAAATACTCTCCGGTATTTTATTCCTAAGCGCGGAATACACAGCCTCGGCATCATGTTTTGCAATTTCAAAAATTATTTTCTTAACAGATTCATCCATGGTTTCTTTTATTGCGGCTACCCAATGGCGATCCAGATTATGGCTCATGTCTCGTTTACTTCTTGAAAGTTCAACTTCCAATTTTCGATATTCACGCCAATAATCCTCCATGGCATTTGAATCCACAATTTCTTTAAGCTCGTCATGCCCGCGCCTGTTCATCATGATTTCCATAATGTAATTAACTGTGAGATGAGCCAAAGCTTCAGCGGCTTCTTTTATTGAACTGCCGATAGAATCAAGCGTAAGTTCTAAATTGGTTACCTCAAATAATCCTGACGCGGTTTTATTTACAATAAAGTGAGTATGAGGAATATTCCATGAAAACCCCGGTGTTTCAAACACTATTTTACCAATAGCAATGAAATGTTTATTTTCCATAAAATCTACCTCTATTTTTTAACCCATAATTCTCTGTATAAAGAGAAAATCGCTCTGTCTATATTATCGCATATATGATTCTTCATGCCAAGTGAATAATTAACGCAAAAAAATCAATATAAATCAATATTGATGTTAAATTAATAATATACAAAATATATTAATATTATACATTAAAAAATTTCTTGACAAGTGGGAGGGTGGGATATACGATTAATTATCTTTTAAAAATGCTATTTGTTTAAATATAAACCGTAGCTTTTTAAGACAAAAAATCAAAAGGAGATTTTATGAAAACGAAGAGAAAATTTGGATGGTGCATACCTCTGTTGATATGCGCCCTTCTAATCGGATTTGCCGCTTGTGATCCGGAAGAAAATAATGGCGGCGGCGATGACGACGGAGACAGCAGCGAGCTCCCAAGTTCAAGCGGAACAAACGAGTTTTTAGGAAAAACATTGTATTTGGATTATGGGACAAAAGCCGAGTTTGCAAACAGCGGAACCACATTTACCGGGTATGATTATGACTTTAGTGGTGAAGTTTGGAAAAAAAATAGCGAAGGTTCATACAGCTACAACAGCGGTAATAAAACAATTTCCATCGTTATAGATTCCATGTTTATAGGTGGAACAAAATATAATAAAACTCAATATGCAGATGCTATGATGGCAGAATGGGACGCGAGCCTTGCTGATATTAGAGCAAATTTCGACGCTTACCTGCGAGGAATGCTATTTTATGACTTTTCTGAAGAATTATATGATGAAATATCCAGTGCTTATTCTGACATTTATGGAGATGATTTTGATTATGATACTTGGAGCGAATTCCTATTATTTTGGGTTGAAGAATATTATGCAACTGAATTTACAGCTTATATTAACGCTTATAAAAGTGAAAATGGTATAACAGACGCCGATAGCTTCATTTTGGCTGAGCTGCGAAGAATAGGTGCAAATTTTAACAGTATTAGCGAGTATAGAGCAGCAGTGCGTAATCAATACTTGGACGCATTTAATACGAGAACATACGAATACCAACTTACAGCCGATAATCAAATACTGGTTCAGGAAAAATTACCGTCAAATAGAGGTACTGACGAATTGAAAGGAAAAACATTTGTATATGATGACTATGACGATTATAAAATCACTTTTTCGGCAGACGGCACTTTTAGCGCAAGTATTGATTCAGTAGTAACCGAAACCGGTAAATATGCTTATGATTCCACTGCTAAAAAAGTGTGGTTACAGCCAACTACAAGAAGCGGCGCAACAATAAGCCAATATTATACCGACAGTTATGGAGGAACTCCATCTAATAAGGCCGCAGATGCAAACAGTACATTTAGAATAGCGGTTTACTCCTATTCATTAACTCCCAACAAAATAAGCGACAGCTACTTTTAATCATTTATAAAACTATACTTGAAAAAGGGTTCCTCATCCGGGGAACCTTTTTTTATCTTGTAATAAAATAAGACAAAAACGCGATTACAAGGAAAAGAGCGAGAAACATGGTAATGTACGACCAGAAAGGAAGCGGCTCATGCCCGGAACGGGTTTTGACGCGGGGAGGTTTTAATACCGTATATTTGGACGGTTTGGACGCCGAAGCGGAATAGCCGCACATCGGGCAGCCGTTTTGAAACATCCTGTCCGGGCCTGAGTAACTGCAATTCGGGCAGCGGACAGAGACGAAATTCCTGCCGCAAAACGGGCAGACTTTTACGTCATCGCCTACTTCATTCTCGCAATTATCGCAATAAAAACGGGGTTTCTTTTTCATTGTATTAATTATCGGCAAATTTTACGCCGGACATTTCTCGGAACCGCCTGTAAGGTTCCCGCCGCTATTGTTTGGGCACCCGCTGCAGGGTGAAGCGGCAGGGGCGGTTTTATCAGATTTCTTTTCAGTTTTTGAAGCGGTTTGCGAAGACGCGCCGCAGCTTGTTCCCGCAGATTTTTTGCCTTTGTCGGTTACGTAGAAACCAGAACCTTTAAAAATTACGCCGGAACCTCCGAGAATAAGGCGGCGGACTTCACTGCCGCATTCGGGGCATTTTTTTAATGGTTCATCGCTCATGGATTGAAAAACTTCAAAATTATGGGCGCAGCTTTTACATTCATATTCATAAGTAGGCATAGATACTCCAATTATACGCCGATAAAATAATTTAACAAGACTTGCAGTTCGTCTTTGTTTAACACGGCGGTTTTTATATCAACATTGGCTTCGCTTTGAACCGGCGGATTTGCAAGGAGAAGCGCCGCAATCATCATGCCGGGATCTTTTGAAACAAAGCCGCCTGCAAGGCTGAGAACCGCGGCAATACCGCGCGCCTGAGACGCGTTTTCAAATTGAAGCCTGATCACAGCTTCGAATTTATCCCCGGTTTGAAAAAGATTAAAAAAGAGCTTTTGAACAGGGAACCTTACAGGGATTCCGGCTTCACTTAAAATTTTAACCAGCGCGGGCGCGGGGTTATCTATCCAGCAGGAAAGAGGCGCTCTCCTTCGAAAATCGTTAAATCCCTGCGGAATTTCGATTCCGGGCAAAGCGGCAACGGGCTCCGCCGGCGTTTTATTCAGCGTTGAAACGGCGAATGCCTGTTTGTTATTCAAAGCCAGCGATAAACTGTTGGACTTTGAATACCAATATGTATAGCCTTCAGCCGCTGTTATTTTTTCCCAGCTTTTATTTGAGTTCAGGGCAGTTCCCGCGTTGGAAGCGGGGTACCTTCCCCACGCGGTAAGCTGAAACCGGCGCCCCGATTTTGCGGGAAACACGGCGGCAGCGACAAAATCTGTCATATCAAGCATCTGCCTTGTCTGCCTGTCTTTTAATTCATCGATCGGCAGAATTTCGATAATAGAACGCGCTTCTTTCGCGTGGGCAAAAAGATAAACGCCGGCGCCGCTGTCAAGAGGAGCGTACGCGGCGTCATCACGTAACACGCCTGTAACGCCGGGCATAGACTGACATGACGCGCAAATAATTATTAACAGTAAAAAAGGCGTTAAGCTTTTACGATTTTTACTTGCCATGATTCTTCTCCTGATTCGATCTTTACTTGTCCTTCCGTTTCGATCCATTCGGTTTTAACAGCAAGGGTTTCTTCGGCTGCTATGACGTTAAATCGTTCCCATGCGTCTTTAAGCGAACCGCTGCCGAAAATGCAAAGCTCTATGCGGTCGGTAACAGCAAGTCCTGTCTCTTTGCGCATATTTTGAATACCGCGGATTAAATCTCGTATGTCGCCTTCCATGCTAAGTTCGCGCGTTATTTCCGTGTCAAGGCCGATGGTAAGAGTGCCTTCGTTAAGAACGCGAAGATTCGCTTTTTCATTGCGGCGTATATCTAATTTTTCGGCTGTTATTTCCACCATGCGGATGCCGCCTGCTTCGGCGGGAACATCAATACTTAAGGACGCGCCTTCAATTACGCTTTGAATCTCCGCGTGGCTTAAGGCTTCAATTTTCGCGGCGGCGGCTTTCATATCCTTGCCGAGTTCTTTTCCAAGCACGCGGAAGTTCGCTTTTACTTCGTATTCAACAAGGTCTTCTTCGTTATCCAGAAAGATTATCTCTTTTACGTTTAGCTCTTCGCGGATAATATCCGCCATTTCGATAAGAGATTTTTTTTCATCCTGATTGCGCGTAACTATTTCCGCTTTGTTCAGAGGCTGCCTCATTTTTATATTATACTGGGAACGAAGCGATCTGCCGATTGAAACAGCGGACATAACGGATGCCATGCGCATCTCAAGAGGTTTATCGCGGCGTTTTTCGTTCACCGCGGGGAAATCCGCAAGGTGCACAGATTCGCGATCTGTTTCCAGCCGGAGATTCTGCCAGATTGCGTCTGTTGTAAACGGCATAAACGGAGAAGCGATTGTTATCAGCGTTTTTAGAGCTTCATAAAGGGTGCCGTACGCTTCAAGTTTATCGTTATCATTCTCCGAACGCCAAAAACGCCTTCGTGAGCGGCGGATATACCAGTTATTAAGAAGGTCTATAAATCTTAAGATTGGATCAACCGCGCGGCTGAGATCGTATGCGTCAAGCGCGCCGCCTACTTTTTCTACAAGAGTCTGCGTTTCTGAAAGTATCCATTGGTCAAGCGGATTAACAGGGTTATCGACTGCGCCATGGGGAGTTACCTTATCGATATTCGCATAGGTAATAAAAAAACTGTACGCGTTCCACAGCGGGATGATTATACTCTTCATTACATCGCGCACGCCGTCGTCGCTGTAACGAAGGTCGTCGGCTTTTACAACGGCGGAATGAACAAGGAAGAGGCGAAGCGCGTCCGCGCCGAACATATTGATAACTTCGTTTGGATCTGTGTAATTGCGAAGGCTCTTGCTCATTTTCTTGCCGTCTTCCGCGAGCACTAATCCGCTGACTACGCAGTTTTTATAAGCTGGTTTTTTAAAGAGCGCCGCGGCAAGGACTGTGAGGGTGTAAAACCATCCGCGGGTTTGATCCAATCCCTCGCTTATGAAATCCGACGGAAAATGATTGTCGAAAAATTCCTTGTTTTCAAAAGGATAATGATTCTGCGCGTACGGCATTGCGCCGGATTCAAACCAGCAGTCGAGGACTTCGGGTATGCGCTTCATTGTATTGCCGCAGCTGCACGGAATTGTAATATTATCGACAAAATGCTTGTGAATATCCTCGGGATAAACGCCGGAGAGCTGTTTTAGCTCTTCCCTGCTTCCTACGCAGATTGTTTTGCCGCACGAAGGTTTACCGCCTGAATCTTCGCATCTCCAGATTGGAAGCGGGTTCCCCCAAAAACGGCTCCGGCTGATTGCCCAATCGCGCGCGCCTTCCAGCCATTTGCCGAAACGCCCTTCTTTAATATGTTCGGGAACCCAGTAGATTTGTTTGTTTGCGTCTAACATATCCTGCTTTATTTTTTCCACGCTTACAAACCATGAGCCGACGGCGCGGTAAATGAGCGGACTTGAACATCTCCAGCAGTGCGGATACGAGTGAAGAATTTGATCGCGTTTTACAAGCTTCCCCTCTGCTTTTAATTTTTCTATGATTGCCTTATCAGCGTCTTTTACAAAGATCCCCGCGAAATCTGTTACTTCGCCTGTAAATTTACACTCCGCGTCCACAGGGCAGATAACAGGAATGCCTGTCCCCTTGAGTACGCGCGCGTCGTCTTCGCCGAAACCGGGAGCGGTATGAACAATGCCTGTGCCGTCTTCTGTTGTGACAAAATCGCCGAGAAATACGCGGAATGCGTTGGGAGCATCCTTAAAATAAGGCAGAAGCGGCTCATATTGAAGCCCCGATAACTCTGCGCCTTTTTTACTCCATATAATTTTATATTCGTCTTCCTTTTTGTAATACGCCTGCAACCTCGCCTGAGCGAGAATGTAATTGTCTTTTGACGATTGATCTTCTATTAATACATAGTCGATGTCAGCGCCCATTGTAAGCGCGAGATTCGAAGGCAGCGTCCAGGGCGTTGTTGTCCATGCGAGCAAGTATGTGTTACTCTGAGGGACGCTTTTATCAGTTACTTTAAAGCGAATTGTTATCGCAGGATCATGAACGTCCTTGTAACCGCCGAGGTTGAGTTCATGATTGGAAAGCACTGTGGCGCAGCGGGGGCAGTAAGGCAGGATATAATGACCTTCATAAAGGAGACCCTTGTCCCAGAGAGACTTCATTACCCACCATATTGTTTCCATATACTCGGGTTCCATTGTTTTATAATCATGGTCAAAATCAACCCACCTGCCGAGGCGGGTGATGGTTTGGCGCCATTCCTTTACATAACGCAGAACGGAAGCGCGGCAGGCTTCGTTGAAATTGGCAATACCGTAATTTTCGATATCGGTTTTTGATTTGAGTTTTAATTCCTTTTCGATAAGATTTTCTACAGGAAGGCCATGGCAGTCCCACCCGAAACGGCGCTCGACTTTCTTGCCTTTCATCGCCTGATAACGCGGAATTATGTCCTTGATTGTGCTTGGAACAAAATGACCAAAATGCGGAAGACCGGTGGCAAATGGAGGACCGTCATAAAAAACAAACTCCTCAGCATTCTTCGCGTCTTTTCGCTGTTCAAGAGATTTTTCGAAAATATGGTTTTGTTCCCAGAATTTAAGGACTTCTTCCTCAAGTTTCGGGAAATTTACCTTCGCGTCAACAGGTTTATACATATACCGCTCCTGTGAAAAAATATGCCATAAAAATGATTTTTTTTCCACAGTGCGAAAGCGGGTTTTAATCACATACTGCCGTAATCGTGATTTGTAATAAACTCTAGTTTATCGGAATTGTATACACTCTCAGCGTAATTTTTTTGCCTGAATATTTTACGGCATTCTGCACGGCGTATTCAATTCCGCCGCAGCAGGGAACATCCATTCTAGCCGCTATTACAGATTTAATATCGTTCATTGAGATAATTTCAGCCAGTTTCTCCGTATAATCAACATTGTCAAGTTTCGGGCAGCCGATGATTGTTATCCTTCCCTTCATGTACTGCTGATGGAAAGCTCCGCAGGCATACGCGGCGCAGTCAGCAGCGATTAGAAGATTCGCTTCGTTGAAATACGGGGCATTTACAGGCACATGCTTAATCTTCACAGGCCATTGGCGAAAATCCGTATTTTGCATTTCGGCTTCATCGTATAAACTGCATTCCTCACATTTTTTATTATCAACATTATTAAATTCTCTTTCCATTCATATATTATAACATAAACAAAACGCGGAGGCAAGTAAAATTTTGTTAGGTGTAATTATACGGTTTTAGTTATTAACTCTCTTTCCGTCCTGCCATGTAATTGTCTGTCCTTTGTTTGACATTGCGTATGTTACAATATGCGTTTTTAAGGACGCTAACATACTTTGTTTTCCATTGTAAATATTTACATGATTTTGGCTGATAATCATGGTATATTCTTTGCCGTTTTCAAACTTGTATTTAAAAGGCACCTGATTATAGGTGGTATAACCCATATTGTAAGATCCTGTTGTTCCATCCAAAACAAATACGGTATCTCCGCCGGGAATCCTAAGCTGAATAAAACCGCCGATACGGCTCTTCCATTCAATACCGATGCCGTTGTATTCAATAATATTTACGCCGGCATAATGAATAAGAGCTGTCTGCTCGTCAGGTAACGAATCATTAAAGTCATATAGATATCTATTGTTTGAAGATGATGAAGAAGACGATGGCGTTGTTTCACAGGAAGAAAAAAGAAGAAGAAGGATAACTGCCGGAATAATGTATTTATTCATAAAATACTCCTTAAATACGCTAATAAATAACATATAACACAGTTATAAATATCTGTCAATTGTTAGGCGCATTTTTCTTCTTCAATCAGTATCCGCACAGCTTCCAACGCAGTTTTAATGGCGGCTTCTGTATCATGGCAGTGGGGATTACTCATGCCGGCTTTTTCGCGTTCCTGATTCCACACAACATTCAGAACACATCCCGCGCGCGCTCCCAAAATCTGGCTGACGATGTAGAGAGCCGCGCTTTCCATTTCGGAAGCAAGACAGCCCGCTTTTTTCCAGGCGTCCCATTTATTTAGAAGATCGAAACCAGAAGGCATGCGATCGGGGCTGTGCTGTCCGTAAAATGAGTCTTTGCATTGCACAATACCAGTATGCGATTTTAAATTGAGTTTTTTCGCGGCGCAGACAAGGGCGTTTGTAATATCGATGTTTGCGACAGCGGGAAATTCAACCGGCACATATTCGCGCGTTGTTCCCTCCTGGCGGATTGCGCCTGAAGCGATAACAATGTCGCCGCCGGTGACAGAAAGCGCCATGCCGCCGCAGGTGCCTACGCGGATAAAATTTTTAACGCCCGTTTTAAAAAGTTCTTCCACCGCGATCGCGGTTGAAGGGCCGCCCATTCCGGTGGAAATTACCATTACCTTATTACCTGCGATTTCACCTAACCATGTTGTATATTCACGGTTTTGGCATAAAAATTCGGGTTTCTCCATAAAAGCGGCTATTTTTTCCACTCTTCCGGGATCTCCGGGAAGGATCGCATAACGCGCTCCGTGAGTATCATCAAAACCGAGGTGATATTGTTTTTCCATACGCTTCTCCTATTAACGCCGTCCCTTATCAAAAGGTATGCCCGCTGATTGCGGCGCCTGTGATTTTTTAGAACTGAAAGCAAGAACAATCAATGTGGCGATATATGGTATCATTTTATAAATATAACTTGGAATGTGAATAGCTTTCATAAAATCAATACCGGAATAAGAAGAGGAAATTGCCTTCATAAGACCAAAAAAGAATGCGGCAGCCAGAATACGTCCCGGCTTCCATTGTCCGAAAATCAGAACCGCCAGCGCAAGAAAGCCGTAGCCTGAAACATCTGGGTTAAATTCGATTGACGTCGGAATTACAAAAACAAGCCCTCCAAGACCCGCAAGAGCGCCTGAAACCATTACGCCGATATATCTCATAACATATACATTGATTCCGGCGGAATCAGCGGCCTGCGGATGCTCGCCGCAGGAGCGAAGACGAAGACCGAAACGCGTTTTATAAAGAAAGAAAGCAGAAAGCGCGAGAATTAAAAAGCCTATATAGGTTGTGATATATGTATTTCTAAAAAACAAATTTCCGATAAAAGGAATATCACCGAAGAGCGGAACTTTTTCGATTCTAAATTGATTTATAAAGGGTATTTGCTGCACTGTGCGTATCATTCTCGCGATATAGACAGCAAGGGCGGGAGCGAGCATATTGATTGCCGTTCCGCTTATAATCTGGTTTGCCTTCAGGTTAATAGACGCGTACGCGTGAAGAAGCGAGACGAGGATGCCGGCTATAATTGAAACAAACGCCGCAAGTAAAAGCACAATCTGGCCGGAAAGGAACTGCTGTACTGTGTTGATAAATAAAATCCCGGTAAACGCGCCGATGATCATTGTTCCTTCAAGAGCGATATTGATAACTCCGGAACGCTCAGAGAACATTCCGCCGAGCGCGACTACTAAAAGCGGTATTGAAAAGAACATTGTCTGCTGAACGAGGAAATACAGTATGTTCATGTATCGCCTCTCCTGCGCTTTCTAATAGAACTTAAAAAGCCCTTTACAAGCAGAGCGAAAGCGCTGAAATAAATGATTACGGCGATTATTATTTCGATAATCTGCGGAGCAAAATTGTATAACTGCATATTGAATCCGCCGACATTGAGGTACGCTATTAACAAGCCGGAAAAAATAATTCCAATTGGGTTATTAAGCCCTAAAAGCGCAACGGGGATTCCGTTAAAACCTTCCTGCGCAAGCGCGTCAACAACCGTGATGCCTCTTCCCGCTCCCGCAAGATACAACAGCGCGCCGCCGAGACCTGCAAGAGCGCCTGCGATGATCATTGATAAAATGATGCTGCGTTTTTCATTAATTCCGGCGTAGCGCGCGGCATCGCGGTTAAACCCGCATGCTTTTAGCTCATAACCAAACGCGGTTCTCTCCAGAATTATAAACATTAAAACGGCGAACAGTATCGCTATAAAAATGCCTGAGTTTGCGCTTGACACAATGAAACCGTCTTTAAAAACATGATCCATTCCCATTTTTGGAAGATTGGCGCTGTCCAGCACGCGCATACTCTGATTTCTTAAAACGTCATACATTGTTTTTGTTATGAGAAAATTTACAAGATATGTGCCGATATAATTTGTCATTATGCATGATATAACTTCATTTACGTTGAACAGCGCTTTAAAGATTCCGGGAATCGCTCCCCAAACGGCGCCCGCAAGCATCGCCGCCGTTAACGCGGCAATCCAATGCAAATGCCCCGGAAGGAAATTGCACTTAACGCCGACAAGAACCGCCGCGTAAGCGCCCACTATAAACTGTCCCGCGGCTCCGATATTAAACAAGCCTGTCCTTGCGGAAAATCCTACAGAAAGCCCCGTCATGATAATCGGAGTCGCAAAATACAAGACCTGCCCTATATTGTTCATGTTGGAAAAGCCGCCTGAAAGAATCGCGCCGAAACCATAAACCGCCTGAGAAGCGTTAGTTGCAATCAATATAATTAATCCGGCTAAAAGCCCGACAAAAATGGCGGCAGCAGATGAAAGCGCGTCGAACAATGATTCAGAGTTCAGCAGTTTTATTTTCATGCGCTTTCCGTTTTTTTGGAGCCGGACATATAAAGGCCAAGTTCCTGATAAGTTACTTCGCCCGGTTTTACATTAGCGGCAAGATTTCCTTCATACATAACCAATATTCTGTCGCTGACATCCATTACTTCATCCAGTTCCAGAGAAACAAGCAGCACTGCTCTGCCCTTGTCGCGCTCTATAATCAGCTGTTTGTGAATATATTCACACGCGCCTACATCAAGACCTCTTGTCGGCTGAACCGCGACTAACAAGCGCGAATCACGCGAAATTTCGCGGGCAATAATCGCTTTCTGCTGGTTACCGCCTGACATGCTGCGCGCTATTGTCTGCGCTCTTTTACCCGCGCGAATATCAAAAGAATCTATCAGGTTATCCGCGAACTTGTAAATATCGTTAAATTTTAAAAAACCGAATTTTTGAAAGCGCGGCGCGAAATAATTCTGAAGCACAAGGTTATACGCAAGATTGTAATCAAGCACAAGTCCGTGTTTATGCCTGTCTTCGGGAATATGCGCGAAACCTCTTGAGCGTATGTCATTGTTTGTAATATCTTTTCCTTCAAGCGTAACGCGCCCGGATTCACATTCAATCATACCGGCAAGAGCGAGAACCAGTTCCTGCTGCCCGTTTCCGTCGATACCGGCAATGCAAACAATTTCACCCGCATTAATTTCGAAACTTACATTGTTTACAAGCGCTTTTTCATGCAGTTTGCTTTTTACAGTCAGATTTTCAACTTTTAAAATTACATCCGCGCACTTGCTTTCGGATTTTTCTACAGTAAGGCTCACCTTCCTGCCAACCATCATTTCTGACAGATCTTCTTTGGAAACAGAACCAACATCCACAGTTCCTATGCACTTGCCTTTGCGAAGGACAGTGCAGCGATCCGCGATTGCTTTAATTTCATTCAGTTTATGCGTGATAAAAAGAATCGACTTTCCTTCCGCAACAAGATTTTTCATTATGCGCATTAACTCCTCAATTTCCTGGGGAGTAAGAACCGCCGTTGGCTCATCGAATATCAATATATCGTTTTCGCGGTAGAGCATTTTTAAAATTTCTACCCTTTGCTGCATACCGACGGTAATGTCGGATATTAACGCGTCAGGATCGATTTCGAGTTTGTAGTGTTTGGAAAGTTCAATTACCTGATTGCGGGCGCTGTCCAGTTTTAAAATACCGTATTTAACGGTCTCCGCGCCCAGAATAATATTTTCTAAAACTGATAAATTGTGAACTAATTTAAAATGCTGGTGAACCATTCCGATTCCCAGTTTTTTAGCGTCATTGGGACCTGCGATATGAACAACATCGCCGTTTTTTTTTATTACGCCCTTTTCGGCCTTGTAAAGACCGAAAAGAATGCTCATAAGCGTGGATTTCCCCGCTCCGTTTTCACCTAACAGCGCATGGACTTCGCCTTTTTTAAGCTGAAGCGTGACATCGTCGTTAGCTACAATGCCGGGAAATACTTTCGTAATCCCGGCCATTTCGATTAAGAAATCCATAGGTTTTGGAAGTTATCTTACTTCCGTAACCCTTACAACGCGGACAGGAACGATCCTTGGACTGCCGTCTTCAGTAATTTCTTCCATTCTGGGAATTTCGCCGTCTGACAGTTTTTTAAAGATAGTATTGTAATCGGCCATGCTGAATGTATTAAATTTGGAAGTCTGCATCGGAAGCCCCACGCCGTCGTTTGCGGCGTCAAAAACTAAGGTTTGCCCGCCGGGGAATTTACCTAAGTAAAAATCTTTAATACAAGCATAAACAGAAGGCGCTAACCCCTTCATTGCCGATGTGATAACCGTTGAAGATTCGCCGGATTGATCGACATCAACGCCGATAACTTTTTTCCCGGTTTGCTCAGCGGCTGCCATTACAGAGTTGCCTACTGCTCCTCCGCAGCCGAATATCACCTCAACCCCGGAATTGAACCATGAAGCTGTCATTGTCTGAACTTCCGGTGTCGCGGCAAAACCGCCTGTGTAGTGGTAATTAACGGTAACCGCGCCTGACGCAAGGCCAAGTTCGCGGCCGGCATATTCGGCGCCCTGAATAAAGCCGTAACCGAAACGCACAACCGCAGGAACCGCCATGCCTCCCATGAACCCAAGTCTTCTGTTTCCGTCTTTAACCGCAGCGTAACCGGCAAGGAAACCAGCCTGATCCTCAGCATAAAGAACGCCGACAACATTATCCGCTGTTCTGAAAGTTGAATAATCCTGACTGTGCGGCACGCCGTCTATAAGAATGAAGTGAACGTTGGGATAACGATCCTGCGCGACATAAACAGGCGCTTCGAATAGGAAACCGGGGGTAACGACTATTTTCGCCCCGCCGCGGACAGCAAGGTCGATCGTCGTAAGATACGCATCATTACTTTGCTCTGAAGGCTGATAGTATTTGTGAGAAATGTTATTTTCCCTGGCATACTTTACCAAACCATCCCATGAACCCTGATTAAATGATTTATCATCTATAGTTCCAAGATCGGTTACAAGAGCAAGATCGTAAGTATCCGCGGCTTTTTTCTGGGTCTGACCCTTTGTACAGGCCGCCGACATTAAAACAATAACTGCAAGTAAGATTAAACTGATTTTTTTCATAATTTTCCCTCCTAATAACAGGAATTTTTATAAGATAATCAAATTGTATCAGTGGTTTGCAAAAGCTGTCAAGCAAGCTCAGAACCCTTGTCTTTTGGGGTAATGTAAAAAAACGGCATATATGTTATAACATTAAAAACAGATGATTGAATACCCGTCATTACTATTAACATTTCTCGCGGGACTGTTATCATTTTTATCGCCTTGTGTCCTTCCTCTGATACCATCTTACTTAAGCATTCTCGGAAGCGCGGGAGGAATTGCGGTATCATCCGCGGACAGTGAAATATCAGATAAAAAACGCTTTATTTTATTAACAACTGCGATTTTTTTTATTCTCGGGTTTACCGCCGTTTTTATTATTTTCAGTATAATTATTTCCGCTACTTTTCTATTGATGGGCGGCATATCCGTGTACATAAGGCTGATTGCGGGCATTATCATAATAATTCTTGGTTTTAATATTTTATTTGATTTTCTAGCCGTTTTAAACTATGAAAAACGATTTATAACTAATAAAATACCAAAAGGCATTATAGGATCTTTTCTAGCCGGAGCCGCGTTCGGAGCCGGGTGGACTCCCTGCATCGGACCTATTCTGACAGGAGTATTATTTCTTGCGGGACAAAGCGGAAAAACAGGCGTTGCCGTTCTATATTTGATTATTTATTCGCTTGGCCTGGGTCTTCCATTTATTTTATCAGCTGTTTTTTTTGATAAATATCTTGTTCCGGCAAAATGGTTTAAAAATAAAATGCCGCTGATTAAAAAGATAAGCGCTGTTGTATTGATCATTATCGGTATTTTGCTGGCAACAGGCCGTCTATCAATTTTTAATATCGCGGTGCAAAAATGGCAGTATCAGTATATCGCGTGGGCGGAAAATAAACCTATGTTTTTTAAAATAATCGCCGATTGGTTGACGATGATTAATCTATAAAATATTATAAATACAAGAGGTAATGTTATGAAATATTTCAGCGGAAAAATTATTTTAAGAGCGCTTCTTCTATCTTCCGTTTTTATTATTTTTGTTCAGCAGGCAACCGCGCAAGTTTCACAGGAAGCGTCGCGCCTTTTAACAAACGCAAAAATTCAAGTTCTTAACCAAAGAATGGATCCGCATGATTTTACTTTACAGTTTTTAAACGGCGGCAGCGCCGCTCTTTCTTCCTTTAAAGGTAAAGTAGTTATTCTCAATTTTTGGGCAACATGGTGCCCTCCTTGCCGCGCGGAAATGCCTTCCATGGAAAAACTTTATAATCAATTTAAAGCGCAGGGACTTGAAATGCTTGCGGTAAATATTGCCGAAAAAAATAATACGGTAAACCAATTTATTAAAAATAACCATTACACTTTTCCCGTTATGATGGACAGCGACAGGCGGATAAGCAGCATCTACGGCATTGAGGCAATTCCAACTACTTATATAATCGATCGCGAAGGCAAAATTATCGGCAGAATCACAGGCAGCATCCAATGGGACATGCCGCATGTTATATCAGCGTTTGACGCGCTGCTTAAAAGCAAGTAACAATTTTTTATAAAACATCACACAAACAGCACCTAATCTCTCTGTCATCTTTGATCCGCAGTTCAGGCACGCCTTGCGCGCATTGCGCCTTTGCTTTTTCGCATCTCGGCGCAAACGGGCAGCCGCTTTCCGGCGCTGAAGGATCTGTTACCTTTCCGGGAATGGTAAGCAGGCGCTCTTTTGAATAATGACTTCCAAAACGCGGAGAAGCGGCAAGCAGCGCGGTTGTATACGGGTGGCGCGGATTGTTTATAATTTCCTTTGCGCTTGCCGATTCCATTTCAAGGCCGCCGTACATTACCATTATGCGATCAGAAATCTCCGCGACTAAATCAATGTCGTGGCTGATAAAAATAATGGAAAGGTTTCTTGTACGGCGGAGAGTTTTTAAAAGCTCCACAATTTGTTTTTGTATCGTAAGGTCAAGAGCCGTTGTAGGCTCATCGGCGATTAATAGCTCGCATCCCTGCGCGAGAGCGAGAGCGATACCGATTCTTTGCAGCTGCCCGCCGGAAAATTGATGCGGAAAATTTATTAACCTTTCTGTCCCATTGTCTAATCCGGTCTCCGCAAGCAGTTCTACAGCGCGTTTGTCGGATTCTTCTCTTGTTATTTCAGGCTGCGAGTTCTTAAAAGTTTCAAAAAACACGCTTCCAATATTTTGAAGCGGATCGTATGAACGCCCCGGTTCCTGAAAGATCATTCCAATTTTTTTTCCTCTGTATTCACGTAATGTTTCAATGTTTTGTTTAATTAATTCTTTTCCTTCGTATAAAATAGAGCCGCTTACGCCCGCGTTCTTCGCTAAAAGCCCCGGAATCGCCAAAGTGCTTACGCTTTTCCCGGAACCGCTCTCCCCCACAATGCCGAGAGTCTCACCTTTCTTTAAATTAAACGATACGCCTCTAACTGCTTGAACGATTATCACATCCCTGCCTCGCAAGACGGAGAAGTTGACACACAAATCCTTAACTATTAATAGTTCCTTACTTCCTTCTTCCTGTTCGTGTTGGTTCGTGAAGCTGCCTTTTGCGGCGGTTCGCGGTAAAACTTCTTCTCTTTCTTCCTCCGTGAAACTCCGCGGTAAAAATCTTCTTAATCCTTTCTTCTTCCTAGATCTTCCGTGCATCGTATGGTACGGATCGTAATAATCGCGCAGCGCGTCGCCGATAAAATTAAACGCGAGAGTTACGCCTAACAAAAACCAGACAGGAGTTAAAAGCCAGGGGAAGGCGCGAAGGTTCGCGAGCGTGGAAAGATCGCGTTTTATAAGAGAACCCCAGCTAACCGCCGGATCCGTTATTCCAAGGCCAAGATATGAAAGAACAGTTTCCGTCATTATAAAACCGGGAATGCTAAGAGCTACGCTTACAATTAAAAGACTTGCTATCTGCGGAATTATATGGTTAAAAATAATTGTTACAGAAGGAATCATTTCTAGTTTTGCGTTTAAAACAAATTCTTCGCGTTTAATCGCATGAACCATTCCGCGGATCGTTCGCGCGGATCCCGGCCAGCCGACAAGCGAAAGTATAATTGTGATCATCATGTATGTTTGCGCAGGATCCATGTTAGACGCAAGTAATGAACGCAGGAAAAGTATCAAATACAGTGACGGAATTAGCATTAAAAATTCCGCGCTTCTCATAATCGACCAGTCTGTAAAACCGCCGAAGAATCCTGAAAATCCGCCTGCAAGACCCGCAAGGATGAGCGAAATGAAAGTAGCTACAAAGCCGATAGTAAGCGAAACACGGGAGCCGTAAACAATACGCGAAAAAAGGCATCTGCCAAGATTATCCGCGCCCATCAGAAAGACAGGATATTCACTTTGGCCGGTTGTAAATAAATGGCGGTCTGAAGGGATAAAACCCCAAAGCAGGTACGGCTCCCCTTTCGCGAAAAATTTTAACGATGAATAATGATCCCGCACCCGCGCATAAGTCCATGAAACCGAATTTGTAACGCGAAACTCCTGCGCTTGTAATATGCCTTTATAAGAGCGTACATTCGGCGGATGGTAACTTTTATCCGCAAACGAAGTGTTAGGCGAATAAGGCGCGAAAAATTCAGCGAATATCATCATCAGATACAGAAAAATAAGACAGACAAGCGAAATCAAAGCAACAGGGCGGGTTTTAATGTAGTTAAAAAACTTTTTCATGTTTTTCTATATCCGCCCTATTCTTTTCCGTACCTAATCCGCGGATCCACAAGCGCGAGTATAATGTCGGCTAACGCCATGCCGACAAGCACAAGGAATGAGATAAACATTATATTAGCCAAAACAAGGTTAATATCCTGCTGCGTTACGGCTTCATACATGAGCCTTCCGATCCCGGGGTACGCAAAAATAATTTCCAGTATGAGAGAGCCGGAAAAAAGCCCTGCAAGTAAATTCGCGCTCCCTGTGATGTACGGGTTCAGCGTATTTCTGAACGCGTGAGCAAAATAAATACGCCATTCCGAAATGCCTCGGGAGCGCAGGCTTGTAATATACGGCTGCCCCAACTGGTCTAACATGGTTGCGCGAATCATACGAAGAGAGCCGCCGATTCCGCCCAAAAAAGCAGATAACAGCGGAAGGAAAATATGATGCATGTAAGAGAAAACAAATTTGCCGGGAGCTTCTGAAAACGGAAAGGACGGAAATGCCGTAACAGGGAAAAGCCCCGACACAGACGCAAAGAACTGAAGCAGGATAAGAAGCAAAAGCCCAGGAAATGCGTGGAGCACAAGGGCGAAAAATGTAACCGCGTAATCGGCTCTTGTTCCCGCTTTGGTAGAAAAATAAACGCCTAACACAAAAGAAAAAATTGTTATAAATACAAGCGAAATTAAATTTAAAATGAGCGAATTTACAATCCTTGTAGAAATTAAAAATGAAACAGGAGCGCGCGAAATTAAACTTACGCCAAGATCATGATGCACCACAACGCGGTTAAGCCAGCGGAAATACTGCACATAAAACGGCTGATCAAGACCAAGTTCAGACCGGCGCTGTGCGAGCTGCTCGGCGCTCATCGCCTGCAAATTCTGCCCTGCTCTGCCCTGGTTTTCGCTGAAGAGCTGCTGCATCATGATTTGATCTACAATATCGCCGGGCGCAAGAGCCATTAAACCAAACACTGCTAAACCAAGAAGGAAGAGCATAATTGTCATTGTCAGAAGTCTGTTTACAATGTAGGAAAGAAGCGGAAAACGGCGTTTAAATGCGTAAAAAGGTTTTAAGATAATATTTGCAATATTTCGGAGCTTTGCCGGCATTTCCCCTCCCCCTGGGATTATAATAAATGTTTATGGTAAATAAAGTCAAGTTTGCAAATTCTATGCTATAATTCCCTATTGAGAACTATTCTCAAAAATCTATGTGAAAAGGAGATTATTATGGACGATTTATATACATCAATAGTTAGATTGGATTTTCAGTACGCCCACCGGTTTATGAACTGGCCAAGGGAGGCCAAGCATCTTCATGGGCATTCGGGTCTTTTAGAAATTGAACTGGAAGACAAAGTAGACCCCGTTACAGGTTACGCGCACGCCTGCAAAGAAGGTTTTAAAAAAGCATGGGAAATTGTCGACCACTTCCATCATGCGACATTATTTCAGGAAGGAGACCCTCTTCTTGACGCGGTCCTTGCCGTATACAAGAAAGAAGGAATTAACAATGACCCTGCTAATTGCGTCCCTCTTAAAAAGATAGACAATCCTCTTGCGTGGTCATACCCTGAATACCGCATAATTGTCACAAAAAAGGTTTCTACCTGCGAGAATCTTTGTGAGCTTTTTCATGCGCTTCTTAAAGACAGAATGCCCATCAAAAAAATTACAATGCGTTCTTCAAGCATCAATGCCGCAAGTAAGGTTTTTAAGTAGGCGGAACCAACATGAAACTAACCAACGCTTCACTCAAAGATACCGCCTTCTGGCAGAAAGCAAACATCGCCCTGCCCCGCTTTGACCGCGGTAAAATGATCGCAGCTACAAAAGCATCTCCAAAATGGGTGCACTTCGGAGCGGGGAATATTTTCCGCGCTTTTCCTGCGGCAATGATGCAGCAGCTTCTTGAGCAGGGGCTTGAAACGACGGGCATTGTGGTCGCCGAAGGTTACGACGGCGAAATAATCGATAAAAGTTTTACCGCGTTCGATAATTTAATAATTCTTGTCACTTTAAAATCAAACGGGACGACCGAAAAATCAATAATTGCGTCAATTGCCTCGGCAATGAGAATGGATACAGAGCTTGCCGCGCTTAAAGAAATTTTTACTTCTCCTTCTCTGCAAATGGCAAGTTTTACAATTACAGAAAAAGGCTACAGTCTGAAAGGCAGAGACGGCTCCTTCTTCCCCGACCTGGCGGAAGATTTAAAAACAGGACCGGCTTCGCCGAAAAGTTATCTGGGGCGAATCGCTTGTCTTTTACATGAACGATATGCAAAAGGCGCAAACTCAGGGAGTTTACTACCCATTGCTATGGTCAGCATGGATAATTGTTCACATAACGGCGATATTCTTTTTGCCGCGATGGACGCAATCGCCGCCGCTTGGGCGGAAAACGGCGTTTGCGATAAAGGTTTTTTAAATTATATCCGCGATAAAAACAAAGTCTCATTTCCGTGGTCGATGATCGACAAAATCACCCCCCGCCCGGATGACAGCGTGCGCGATATGCTCGTCTCAAGCGGGCTTGAAGATATGCAGGGGGTTGTAACATCAAAAAACACCTATGTCGCGCCGTTTGTAAACGCTGAAGAAACTCAATACCTCATAATAGAAGATCTTTTTCCCAACGGGAAACCTGCGCTGGACAAAGCGGGCGTAATGTACACAAACAAAGAAACCGTAGACAGAGTCGAAAAAATGAAAGTATGCACCTGTTTAAATCCGCTTCACACAAGCCTTGCCGTCTTCGGCTGTCTTTTGGGCTACACCAGAATCAGCGAAGAAATGAAGGATGCGGATTTAGTCAAACTAATAGAAGGCGTCGGTTATATCGAAGGGCTGCCGGTTGTTACAGACCCTGGAATCATCAAACCTAAAGATTTTATAGATCAAGTTATTAAAGTGCGCCTGCCGAATCCATTTATGCCCGACGCCCCCCAGCGGATCGCCATGGATACATCTTTAAAAGTGCCTATCCGCTTCGGCGAGACCTTAAAAGCTTATAAAGAATCGGGCAAAGGATGCGAAAACCTCAAATTTATCCCGCTTGTTATCGCAGGATGGCTTCGCTACTTAATCGGCATAAACGATAACGGCGCTCCCTTCGAATTAAGCCCGGATCCAAATCTGGAAACCTTAAAAAGCCAGTTAAACGGCATAACTTTGGGGCAAACCGGGCCGTTCAGCGAAAAACTCAAACCGATTTTATCAAATTCGGCCTACTTTGCGGTAAATTTGTACGAAATCGGCCTGGGAGAGAAGATCGAAAACTTATTCGCGCAGATGCTTGCCGGCAAAGGCACAGTACGGAAAACCCTTGCTTCTTCAGTAAAGATCGATTAAAATTAAGGTTATCCGGCAGTTTTGCCCGTTTGGGCTCGCTGAAGGTACTGGAGGTCACAAATGAAAAAACTCGTTATTGTATTATTGTTCATAATTCTGGTTGCGCCTGTTTTTTCTCAGGTAATAAACAACAACGATGAGAAATTCTACTGCATCAATGTATCAGTAGAGAAAATATACCCTTCGCATGACGGTTATATCGTTCAGTACCGCGCAGGTTCAGCGCATACCGTCACTATCGGCATTCCCAACCAATGGTTTACAGACGCCGCGAGCAGCGCCGAATTGGTTAAATTACCGCTTGCCTCGGACTGGCCGACAATGTCCGTATTTTACAAAGAAGGCGAGTTCAGCCATTTAAGGATTTATGTACATCCGGCAAAAAGTCACTGGACATGGGGAAGCATTCCAATGGGTACGGATGTAAGCAGGTTCTTTATTGATAAGGAATCATTTAAACTGAAATTCTAATGAGTTCCGGCACTTCCGGCGAGCCCGCGCGGGCGAAGCTTCCTGGCACAGATATCTCGAAAAATTTTGCGGCTGCTGTTCCGGGTGAACTTGTAGATTTTATAAACAACAATTCCAAATTCATAATCGCCGGTCATAAAGAACCAGACGGAGACTGCATAGGCAGCCAGCTTGCTCTGCGCAGCGCGCTTCTTCGGATTGGCAAGGAAGTTCTTGTCTGTTCGGCAGGTCCTTTTAAAAGAACAGAAATTAAAAAATACATAAATCTGTTCGTTCCTGTTCCGCAGGACTCAAATAACCAGGATACAAAGGTAATTATAGTTGATTGCTCGGGAAAGGAAAGAACAGGCGATATTGAAGAAGCGCTTAAAGCGTTTCCATGCGCGATTATCGATCATCATGCGGCGGTAACCCACCCTCATTCTACCGCGCAGGCTCCTGTTTTTGTTGATTCAAATTCGCCTTCCTGCACGCTTCTTATTTATAAATTGATTAAAGCGTTAGGTCTTGAGTTAACAAAAGAGGAAGCGGTTTTGCTGTTCTTCGGTCTTTGCACCGATACTGGGTTTTTTCGTCACCTAACTGAAAAAAATGACGATGTTTTTGACGCTGCGGCAGATATGGTTCGGTGCGGCGCAAGCCCCAAGAATACATTTAACAGCATAAACGGCGGAAAAAGCCTTAATTCCAGAATATTGATGGGGAGCATTCTTTCCAGAACAGAAGCGCACTTCGGCGGAAAACTTTTAATAAGTTATGAAACGCTTTCGGAGTTTATTACTTTCGGATTTGAAAGCAGAGATTCCGACAGTTTAAATCAAATTCTTTTATCAATACACGGAGCGGAGGCAGTTATAATAATACGCCAGGAGTTGGCCGACAATTGTACTGTGAGTTTAAGATCTGTTGATAAAGTAAATGTGGCGAAAATCGCGGCATCATTCGGCGGGGGCGGGCATAAAAACGCAGCCGGCCTCACTATGAGAGGCGATATTCAATTTGTAAAACAAAATATGTTAGAATCTTTTGTGAATATTTTTACTAATTAAATTAAAAATACTGAATATTATAAACATCACATTTAAATAGCGCATAACTTATAATATCTCATACGTTTTTCGTTAAGGCCGATATTCTGGAAACAGAGGTTGAGCATGCGGAAAAACTCTTTAAATCAATTTTATAATTCTTACATGACGGGAGACATAGAACGTGAAAAATTTGAAAGCCAGATTTTTTCGTTTCTGGTTAACAATCAGGAAAAAACCTGCATAAGTCATTGGGAAAATGAAACATACGAGGATTTTGTTTCATGGTTTTACCCGCGTCTTAAAAAATCTATAGACAATTATAAAGAAATGGGCGCGTCATTTGAAGCGTTTTTAAATAAATATATGCTTGTTTCCGCGAAAGAATTTCAAGTGCGCATAACAACAAACAGCCTAATAGAATATTCCGCATGGAACGCCCAGATCCCGGAAATGTACGCGCATGAGGAAGCGCCGCCGTATAATTACAATAACACTGAAGAAGTGATATCAAACCTTATTGAAGATAAACATGGCAGAAAAGATCCAAGGCGCGTTCTTGCCTTAATAATAAAATGTTACTGCGGCGTCTCCGATGATTTTGCGGAAAGAGTCGCGCCTCTAATAGGGATTACTTCGGGAGAATTGCTGGAACTATTAAATAAAATACGAATTATAAGACAGGAAAAAGATGATCAGATTTACAGGATGAAAGAAAGAGTTTATTGCCAGTATTACAGATGCATTATTTATGAAAGAAGACTCGCCTATATCCGTGAAAATAGCGCAACATATGAAAAATTAAAACTGCGCCTTGAAAAAGCAAAACTGCGGCTGGAAAAAATGCGCAGGAGAATATCCGCAATCCGCACAGACGCGACAAATAAACAGGTGGCGGAGGTAATGGGAACAACAAAAGGCACAATAGACGCCAGTCTTCACAGATTAAAAACAAAATGGCAAAAAATGTCCCTAAAGGCGGATTTAAATTGAATGTACGGAAAACGAGAACGCCGCTCTTTCATGGTATTCCTTACCGGGTCCGTAAACGCACGATGGAAAACCCGCCTGATTCGGCGTATCGGGGAAGTGCTGTGTTTCAAGGCAAAAACCTGAATATTTCACATAACGGGAGCCTTGTTTGCCGCTAATTGATTTTAAATGGTTTCCTGTATAAAACTGAACGCCGGGCTGGGTAGTGTAAACCTTCATTAAGCGCCCGGAGACAGGTTCATAAACTTCAGCGCAGGGACGCAGTTTGCCGTATTCTCCGTCTACGGCAAAACAATGATCATAACCTTTAAACGGTTTAAAAATCGAACCTCCCGCGCAAATTTTTCTTCTTTCCCTAAAATCGAAACCGGTTCCCTTAACGGGAACAAGCCTGCCTGTCGGAATACAAGAGCCGTCTACCTGCACATATTCGGATGAATTGATCTGCACTTCATGCAGAAGTATATCACCCTTCCCTTCTCCCGCTAAATTAAAATACGCGTGATTTGTCAAATTAACAGGACATAGTTTATCTACCTTTGCCTGATAATCGCAGATTATCTCGTTGGATTTGGTAATTCCGTAGCTTACAACAGCGTTGAGAGTTCCCGGAAAACCGCAGTCACCATCCGGGCTTTCAAGCTCGAAACGCACATAAATACCGTCGTTTTCTTCGTAACTTTCAGATTTCCAAAGCAGTTTATCAAAACCGCGGGGTCCTGAATGAAGAGAATTCTCTCCGTCGTTTGCATGTAAATTATAATTTTTTCCATGCAGATTAAAAGACGCGCCTTTGATACGATTCGCAAAACGCCCTACCGTTACGCCGATGAAAGGCTGATTATTTAAATATCCGTTAAGATCTGAATAACCCAAAAGCACATCGTCTTTGCCGCCGTCCCGCGAAGGGGCAATAAGGCTTGTCCATGAAGCTCCGTAATTTGTAAGCGAAAGTTTTAAATCCCCCGCGCTTATTGTCCATAGTTTAACTTTTTTACCGTTACATAGAACGCCAAAATTCTTTTTATTAATCTTCATATGGTAAATTATACACTTGCAAGCAAAGTAAGTACAGGGTAGAATAACTGTAAACATATTTACAATCCAGGGGGAGAGGTTTATGAAAAGATTTATTACTATTTTAATTTGCATGTCTGTTGCCGCAGTTTGTTTTGCTCAAAACGACCTTGCAGAAGGTTTCTGGCTGAGCATTGATGAAAAAACAAACAAAGTTACAGCAGGCTGGCATATTTATCAGGAAGGCGGAAAACTTTTCGGAAAAATCGTATCTGTATCAACTGAAAATCCGGGAGTAAAAGCCGACAAGTGCAAAGACAGTTATCCCGGCTTTCCGGTCACCGGAAAAGTGAATCAAATGTCTGTAGACGGAACACCGTGGATTTACTCTCTTACAAAAAGTAAACCCGGCGAATGGAGCGGCGGCAGCATTGTAAACCCCGAAGATGGAAATCTCTATAAATGCAAAATCACTTTTCGTCCTGCCGACGGAAAAAAATATAAGACCGACACATTAGAAATGCGCGGAGAAATCGGCTTGGGTATCGGCCGCAGCCAGTTCTGGCAAAAATCGGATCAGGAAACAGCAAGCAATCTCTGGCCTAAGTGATTAAAACCTTATTCTAATTCTGGCAGTACAGTTAAAGTAACTGCCTTTATTGGAATCCGGGCGGATCGGACCGAATTCACCGCGATTGCCGTCTCTGCTGAATAAATCGCGATCGAAGGGAATTTGCGCCGAGACAGTTAATGCAGCTCCTTGAAACAGATCGTGATTCACGCTGATCATTGCGTTGAAACTTACGTCATCAAAACATGAAAGGAGAGCTGCGTTCATGTTGGTAAAATCGTTAAAGCGGATTGTAAAGCCTGTGTACAAATAATGATTATTTGAAAAATTTCCGCCGTACCCAAGCGCTGTCGGTGATGCATCACCATTGTATAAATACTCCGCCAGCGCAATTAAATTTCCGTCAAAGAATGAATAATCCGCTCCTATAGAAAAACTCAAGCCGTCCCACTTTGTTCCCGCATCATGATTGTATGAATAAAGCGTATCAATGTATAACCCGATTTCTATATCGGCTTTAAATGAAAAACCGAAACGGTGTATGCCGTAAGATGATTTAATTAAATCCGGATTGGCGTTCGGCGTTTCGTATGAATAAAGCGCTTGAATACTTGCTTTGTTCCAGTGTTTATCAAAAGAGAGTCCTATGTTTGAACCATAACCTTCGCTTGAAAATGGATTTCGCGGCGCGGAATAAAAGGTTAACAGCTTCATTTTATCGGTTGGATACCACGAAAAAGCCGCGCCGAGAATTCCGCGAAGACGCGCGTCCGGCTTTAACGGATTTCTTGGATTGAGAAAATCTGACGGCGCCCACACTTGTCCAAAACCAAAAGGCAGGCGCATTAAACCGCCGTCAAAATCCGTATATTCGCCGCGAAGACGAAAATAGAGGCGTTCAAGCTCAATCGCGGCGATATAGTTTTCTCCAGCAATATATGAGGAAAAATTTAAAGGAGAGCCGATTCCGTAGTAAGCCAGCAGCGCCGCATTTGAGGCGTAATCACCCGCGGCGGCAAGCAGATTCACTGCGCCGTAGATTGCCGCATTATCCCGAAGTTTTGCTTGGAAACGCAGATTAGCGTATTCTTCAAACCCGATGGAAAAATCAGGCGCATCTCCCGCTCCGGCATTCATGGAAACCGCAGAATCCAGTATACCGGAGACTGTAATTTGCGCGTAAACATTGCCGAGCGTAAATAATATAAATGTAATTACAAATATATTCTTTCTCAAAGCTACCTCTCTAAATTCCTCTGGCTGAAAACTGAATCGGGTATGGTTCTATCCAAAACAACATTTCGCATAACGAATGTTGTTTTGGAATCTTTGCGCATAAGATCGCGCATTTCGCCTTCCACGGGAAAACGCTTGCCAGCTATTACTTCCACTCTTTTAAGCGAGTAATCTTTGAGCTTAACTCCTGAAAGAGCAAAAAGTTCATAGCGTAAAAGGTCGCCGTTTTCTTTGTCTATCCACAATTTTCGCTTTGGATAACTTTCAGTTCGTTTTTTCGCCGTAAGTTCCAAAACCCATGAATCCCTGCCGTTTAAAACCTCGGAACCCGCAATTACAGAATCGTAACGGCTTCCCAAAGTTTCATTACTAAGCGTGTCTTCGTAAGACATATCGGAACCCATCATGGATTCTTTTAGCATGTGTCCCGAAATGAGCATTACCTCTTCGGTGTCGGGAGAATAAACAAAGAGCCTTCCGTCCCTTTTAAGATACTTTGTCCCTCTATCTTCGGGATTCGTAAACTCAATAAAACTGTGCGTATTACCTCTTCCCCATGCTTTCATGGCTTTCACATAACGGCGGCTTCCGTTTTCAACAATGATCTCACCTTCGTATTCGATCGTCTGATAAATTTCATTGTTATCCACCCGGCGCAAAAGCTCTGCAGCCGTTGGGGTCTGCGCTCCAATAGCCCATGGAAAAATAAAAGCGACAAAAACTATGAATAATACGACAATTAATAATTTCTTTACCATAACAAACCTCCAATTAAATAAAAATCTTCCCTATGCAGGGTTACTATCTTCTTAACGCTTCTACCGGTTCCACAAACGCGCTTTTCAGCGATGGAAGCAGGGTAAATAATGACGCGACAACAACGCCCATGAACCATGCCTGTAAAAGAATGACGGGGCTGAACTTGAAGAAAATAGCGTTGCTTAACGGCATTTCGCTGAATTGACTTCCAAATTGTTCCATCAAACGAATGGGATAATTTGACAGCGCCCCTGTAATAATTCCGCCGATTAAAACCCCCGCAAGCGCACCGAATGCCGCCATAAAAATCGATTCAAAGAAAAACACCTTTACAATCTCGGCGCGCGTCATTCCAAGACAGCCCATCATGCCGATTTCCTTGATGCGCTCATGAATAATCATAACCACAGTGTTGATAATCAAGAAACTTGCGACAATTAAAAACACCATGAATATAACCATGTAAAGGGAACTTGCCGTTTTCATTATTACAACCCAGTAATTTTCAGACCAATCCGTGACAGTGTTGCCTTCTCCTAAAAAATTACGCACCTGCGCGGCAATCGCGGCGCTTTGATTGCCATCATCGGTGAAAACAACAAGCGCCTGCGTAGCTTCTCCGAGTACAAGCAGATTTTGAAGCCGTTCCACATCCATTACGATATACTGTTCGTCAATCTTGATATAATCAAAATTGAAAACGCCGACAATCTGAGGACGCAAAAACTTTTCTGAGTACTGCGCCGATATGGTCTTAAACAAAATCCTGTCGCCCACTGTAAGCCCTGACTTCTGCGAAAACACACGTCCAACAGCGCATTCATTCGCGCCCGGTTTCGGCCATCTGCCCTCGATTAAACCGTCATTACGGTAAGTTAAATTAAATTTGTTAGCCGCCATTTCGTTTTCGATGTCTAACCCCCACAACATAGCGTGTTTAATCGTGCTCTCCTGCAATGTCGCCATTGTGGTAATTCTTGGAAAAACAGCGCGTACGCCGGGTATTTTTTTAATGTCTTTCGCAAGATCTTTCCAGCTCTTTCCGTCCGCTACGGGATATTGCACAGGCATATACTCGCTTTCCGCCTCATACTGAGACGACACCGCCGTTATGTGCCCAAGCTCGTAAGTCTGAACAGTATCGTTAATGCTTTCTGTCATTCCTTCAATCATTGAAGAATAAATAACGATGAATAACACGGCAATTCCAACCGCAGTAAAGCAAAATAAAGTCCGCCTCATGTTACGCCAAATATTGCGGTACGCGATTTTAATAAGTGTTGCCTGTCCGCCTTTCTTATATTCGTTTGCCATTTTAACCTCCTTATTCAAACCGCAAGCTGCTTGTGATCGGCATTTTTACAGCTCTTTTAGTCGGGAAATACGCCATTAACGACGACAGCAATGTCGCGACAATACCGGAACCGATAATCACCGGCATATCCCACGTGCTTCTGAAAATCGCAGTTGTGCGGAAACCAAGCCCGTCTGTCATTACTTCTCCGATTGCGCTGAAATCAAAACCATTCACAACAACCGGGTAATTGATGATACAGCCGACGATAATTCCTAAAACTGAACCGATTAAACCAAGAAAACCTGCTTCCAGCATATAGGTCATAATCATCTGTCCGTCTGTCATACCCATTGCCCGCATCATGCCGATTTCTTTTGTGCGTTCAAGAATCGCGAGCAAAATAGTATTGGAAATTCCAAGAAAGGAAAGCAGCAGCAAAAGCATTGCGATCATCTGCGGCATTCCAATTTGAATTGCTTCGTAGCTCAAATAATCTTCCATATAATCCTGCCAGACACGCACGCCAAGTTCATTTGGAAATTGGTATCCCATTCCGGCAAGACCGCGTTTTAATGCATCTGTTATAACCGCAGCGCTTTCGCTCTTTCCGGGAAGACGCGAATCTGGAACGCCTTTCTCCCTTATCACAAGTTCTGTAACAGCGCCTTCGAGCATCATGCCGGCTTCATCCTGCAAAACATCCAGCGGAATGAAAGCTGTGTTGCCGTTTGGAAGCGGAGCCGGCGAATTTATTACACCTACAACCTTCACATCAAAAGCCTGATTGATATGATTCACCGCGCCTGAATAACCTGCGCGTATCATCGCGTCTAATACTTTTGAAAGTTTTACTTCATCGTCCTCTATTAAGAGATATGAGTTCATAAAATCTTCATATTGATAAGCGGAAAGAACGATCTCTTGATCTTCTCTGCGAAGCGCAGGCCACAGCTCTCCTTCCCATTTATCTCCGCGAATCACTTCAGGAGCTGCTTTTATGTCGATAACAGCGTTTATTCGCACATCGTTTCGCCCTGTTGCCGCGATCATGTCCCAGTAACGGTCAAGATCGCTCTTGGAAGCGTTTCGCTTTAAAAGCATACGCTCATTATTCGCACTAGCTTTTGTATCCTGAGGATCCCACATTCCGGGAGCTGCGGTTGACACTTCGTAAAGCGAGCGGACAAACTCCGCTTCTGAATTATTATTCGTAATGGAAAGAATTAAATCTTCCATTTCCATTCTGAGAGGACGCGTTGGAATGCCAACCTTTAATTTTTCCGCCGCTATGGTTCCAAGGGCGATTTCAAAGTTCCCGTTTTGCACATAACGTCCGAAATCAACATAGGGCACATAGCGAAAAACTTCATCCTCCGCCTGCGGGTCTACCGCGAAAAACATAATCGGCGCGGAACCTGATGTCGAAAACAAAGTACCTGAAAATGTATAACGCGGAGCGCTTACATAACCCTCGTTTTCAAGTGCGGTCTTGTAAATTTCCCAATCCTTAAAGTTTTCGTAACTTGGCATCTCGTCCTTTTTCTCAAAGTAGAGATTGGTTTGCAGTTTCGCCGCTCCCATCTCAAAGTTGACAATATTCCTTCGCGATTCAATCGCCATACCGCCAAGCCAGCAGCTAATAAAAATATAAACAGCTACGCTCACCATAATCGCAAGACAGGTTAACACAGTCTTTACCTTATGACGAGCAAGGTTGCGAAGCGCCATTTTCTTTAATTCCCAAATTCCTGATAGCTTCATTGTTCCCCCTTAACTTTTTTCAAGATCGGTTACAATCTGCCCGTCTCGGATATTGATAAGTCGGCGTGCATAATCCATAACCATCTGATCATGGGTGGAAAAAATGAATGTTGTCCCTTCGGACTTATTCAATTCCAGCATAAGTTCCAGAATCTCGCGACCTATTTTTGAATCAAGGTTTGCGGTAGGTTCGTCAGCAAGAATGAGCGCGGGTTTTTTTACAAGCGCGCGAGCGATTGCCACCCTCTGCTGCTGACCGCCTGACATTTCCTTGGGGCGGCGTTTTTCCATGCCTTCAAGACCCACGTCTTTTAAAACTTTTGCCGTGCGCTCTTTCATTTCTTTTTTCCCGATTCCCATGAGCGTAAGAGGGAAGGAAATATTTTCTTCTACAGAAAGCACGGGAATCAAATTGTACGCCTGAAAAATAAAACCAATGCTGTTCCTTCTAAGAAAAGCAAGTTCGTTACGTGTCATGTTAGCGGTATTCGAGCCGCCTACGATAATGTTTCCAGCAGTGATAGTGTCAAGGCAGCCGATAAGATGCAGAAACGTCGATTTACCGCTTCCCGAAGGACCGGCGATGGCGGAAAATTCTCCGCCCTTGAACTCGATATTCACACCGCGCAGGGCATGAACTATTTGTCCATCCAAACCATAGTCTTTAACTACATTTTCCGCTTTTACAACTGTCATTTCGATACCTCCTTATTTATTTCCTTTCTTTATTTCATTCAAAGCCTGTAAACCAAAAATATCGGTTGTCTTTAATTCTTCAGTTATCGTATTTGGAACAAGCATCATTGAGTTACCCGCTTTTAATCCTTCGTTTAATATCGAAAGAATTTTAAGTTTCATCGCAGGTTCATTGCTCTTGTAAATTTTTGAAGCTTCCTCCAGTTTATGCGCAATCTCGATCTCCGCTTCAGCAAGCAGAATACGCCCCTTCTTCTCGCGTTCAGCCTGCGCAACGCGCGAAAGCGAATCCTGCAGAGCTTCAGGAATTTGAATGTCGGTAATCTCGATATGAAGAACTGTAATTCCCCACTGTGTTGTTTTTTTATCAACATCTTCCTGGATCTGCTTTTCGATAATATCGCTGCGTTCAAGGAATGTAGAAAGATCGTTATTTGAAATCGCGTTACGCAAAGCAGTCTTGGAAGAAAGTACAACAGCGTCAACATAATTTTCAACTTCAAGAACAGCTTTCTGCGGATCCCACACAAGCCAGAAACAAATCGCATCAACATTTACGGTAACAGAATCGCCGGTTAAAGTTTTCTGCGTGGAAAAATCCGAAACCCTGATGCGGATATCAACAATCTGGTTAATCCTATCCGCAAGCGGAAACAGGAAAAAAAGCCCGGGGCCTTTCACCTTGAGGAATTTTCCAAAGCGAAGAACGATGGCGCGTTCCCACTCATCAGCTTTGCGGATCGAAAAAACCAAAAGCGTGACAACAATAAATATCGCGATACCAGCCCACATCTGTTTTAAATCTTCCATATGCAAAGCCGGTTTTTCCGGTATATGATAAACCATAGACATAATTGCCGCAGCCGCGACAAGCACGATAATCCTGATTAAAGCAAGAGTGTAATCCGCTTTTTTCTTCAATTTCATAATTTCTCCCCCTTGATATACAAATCTATTAACTTGATCAGTTCCTTGTTTTCAACGCCCAGATCGCGTAACTCATGCACGAAACGGGTAATCACTTCCTGAATTTTGCGGTTCAGGCTGTCGTCTTCCATTACCGGCTTTTTGTCGGAGATGTAAGTTCCGCTGCCTACCTGTGTTTCCAAAACCCCGCGGATTTCCAGCTCGTTGTAAGCCCTCGCGATGGTGTTCGGGTTGGTCTTTAAATCAACAGCCAGAGAACGAATCGTGGGCAGCTTATCACCCGACTTCATCCGCCCCGACAGAATGGCATACTCAATCTGCTGGATAATCTGCCTGTAAATCGGCGCCCCGTTTACCGGGTCCAGCGTGAAGTTGATACCCTCCTCGTGGGCTTGAGGCTTGTTGTCCTTCGTCCTAACCTTTGTACTATTCATCTAGTACAATTCTAAGTGTACTAGTACAATATGTCAAGAAAAATTTTTAATTTTTTTTACGAATTTTTTGGAGGAATCGATTGGGGGAAAGGTGATTCTTACCTTTACACCGGTTACGGAATCAAATGTAGTTGAATTTATAGATGCCCCACGAGAAGAAGTAATGGCTATTTGCAATGATGGTTTTTTACCGCGTTGATGGTTTACTATAAATCATCTGGCTTTAATCCCGTATGCTTGGCTACTTTGGCAAGCATTTTTGGACCAATATCATCGCCATCGTGAAAGGCAAAAACGTAATTTGGATAACCATCTCTTTCTAATGTTTATGGGATCCATCCTGTCTTTTAACAGACCAATCGATTCTTAATAATGCGGCAAGAAGGCGTTTTGCTTTAATTGACGGCCAATTGCCCATAATGATTCGCAAATTCTATGTAATTAATGGCGGGGATTGAAACCTCATTTTCCATTCGTTCGGCTAAAACCCTTAAGGCCAATGCCTTGGCTTTTTCTCCCGCTTGTAGAGGTGTCACGCCATACGCAAGCACACCGGGAATTTCAGGAATTTCCGCTATCCAGCGACCATCTTCTTCCTGTTTAAACTCAATGTCAAAATTCATATACACCTCGACTAAAAGTATTGCAGATAGATTTTGAAAAGTAAAGTCTAGTCTTTAGATTTTATATTTCCTATTTCGAGTTTTTCCCGCAGTTTTCCGCAATCGCCTTTTTTACCGCATCAGCGACTACCTTGTCGATATCTTTGACAATGGAGGTACGTAACTGTTCCATGGCGTCTTCGGGAGAAGGTTGGACGGCAAAAAGCTGCCATGTTTTGACATTTAAAGCTCCGGCAATTCTGTCTAGTACATCAGGGGTTGGGAATTTGCGGGAAACCTCTATCATTGCGACAAATGGCGTCGAAATTCCGGCTTTTTCCGCCAGTTTTTCCTGTGAAAATCCGCATTTTCGGCGATTTTCCTTTATATTTCTTGCCAGTATATCTCTAATATTCGATTCATCTATTTCCATATACTATAAAGAAATGATAAATGCTTTATAGTTATTGACTAGTATCTTATAGTATAGTATAAGTAACATATAGGCTCTTATTATAAATTTTCCCATTTTATTTTGAGAAAAATAAGGAAATAGAGTAAAAAAATCAGAAAAGGGGGTTTATATGAAAAACACATTGAAATTTTTCATTCTAATTATGGTAATCGGGCTAGTTTTAATAACTTGCGATAATAACAACGACAATAATAATGGAGGAGAAGTTGATAAGACTTGCTCCCACACATGGGGGTGGGTTGTAACAACAGCGCCAACTGATTTTGGAGACGGCGAAAAGACAGAAATATGCTCCAAGTGTGGAGAAACCAGAGGGAAAGAAAGTGTTCTGGCAACAGGAATGGTGCAGATACCGGGCGGAACGTTTAAAATGGGAAGCCCTGCCGACAAAGCAGAGCGTTCTACGGAATTTGTAAATGATGAAAACTACAGAACAGCTAATGAAGGTAATGTAACTGTTAGCGCTTTCTCTATAGGTAAATACCTTGTAACACAGGCGCAGTACATGGAAATTATAGGAGTAAATCCAAGTTATTTCTTTGGAAATAATTTACCTGCAGAAATGGTATCTTGGTATGATGCTATTGTATTTTGTAATAAATTAAGCATTAAAGAAGGTCTAAACCCTGCATACAGTATTGAAGGAAAGACCAATCCTACAGAGTGGGGAGATGTGCCAATAAGCAATAAAGCAACATGGGACAGCGTTGAAGTAGTTGCAGGTTCTAACGGCTATCGTCTTCCTACAGAAGCGCAGTGGGAGTATGCTTGCAGAGCAGGGACAACAACGCCCTTTAATACCGGAAATAATATTACTACATCCCAGGCGAATTATAACGGTAATTATCCTTACAATTGTAATCCTGCAGGAGAATACATAGGAAAGACAACAGCGGTAAATATCTTTGCACCTAACGCTTATGGCTTATATGACATGCACGGGAATTTATTTGAATGGTGCTGGGATTGGTATACGAGTTCGTATGACAATGCAGGAGAAAATACAAATCCCGCAGGAGCAGTTGCTGGGTATAACCGTGTGATACGCGGTGGGAGTTGGTTCGGATGTGGTGGGCGTAACCTTCGTTCTGCGTATCGGCTCGACGACTACCCGTACTGGAGGGACGCCGATCATGGCATTCGTGTTGTCCGCCCCTGAGTTTTGTATGTTACGGAGGAAACATGAACGGTAAACTTTTATTCGGATTATTCTTTTTACTAATTTTAGGAAACGCATTTGGTCAAACATTTGACCTAGCGTTGAATTCTGTTGCAGCGTGCAAGGCTGCGCCGGGTTGGAGTACTTACGCAAATAGGATTTTCGCGATAACATCATGAGCCATGCGTTATATGATATTATCGCCATGTATTATTGGCGGATTCTATAAACCAATTTTGAAGGAGTTTAAGAAATGAAAAGGAGTATTGTATGAAAAAATTGCTTTTGGTTCTTATATTTTTTAGTTTAACATTCTCTGTTTTTTCATACGAGCAGATAGGCAATAGATTAAAATATGAAGTTGGAATCAACCAAATATTGATAAAAGATGTTTATGATAGCAAAAGTATAAGTATTCGTTTTCAACAAGAAATGAATTATACTTTTCACATTTATAATAATTATACTCATATAGGGACAGCTAATATTCATTCAAATGATTTTACGCCTTTTATGGCTCAACTTATTACTTCATGGAGTTTAAGAAATGGCGGAAACGATGAATGGAGGCAGAATGCTGCATTAATAGCAAATAAAATTGCTAGTTATATAAGAGAGCAATATCCACTACCTAATGGACGCCAACCTCCAGGTATTCAATTAATTAGAAATTTCCAACCCGGTATGTTTTACGTTCAAATCGGAGCATACTCCAATTTGGCAACAGCAAATTCTGAAATCGCAAAAGTAGACAGTAATCTTCCCAGAGCCATTATGCAGGTTACAGTAAATATTCGCGGTATGAATATAAATGTTAACAAGGTTTTAATAGGACCGTTAGATAACGCTCAAAGCGTATCTGTTTTACAAAGGTACAGATTATATTACAGTGAGGCGTTTATCCATATATAGGAGATAAGTGAAAAAAAGAAATAAATATTTAATCTAAAGAGAGAATATGAATTTTTTAAGGAAGAGAAAATTTATCTGAAAGAACAGTCACATTCCAAAACGCACAGAACTTGAAAAACCCAAACCAATAGACAATGCTTATTTATGGGGAAATTTTGTGAAGGTGTCGTAAGAAAAGATAAGGAAACTGTTACAAATTGTAATCAGTGAATTCAAGCAGAAACGCCTGCGACAATTTTCTCATGAACCATCTCACCAAGAATTTGCATCGGCATTTTATTTGTTGCAATAGCGCGGGTTATAATATAATCCGCACTTGCGCGATCCAGTGCGTCAAGTAATTCTCTTTGACGGGTAAATATACCATCCTTATCTTGTTTTAATATTATATCCGCATTGGTAATTTCTTCATCTAAAGCAAACGCTTCTTCTTCTGTCATTTTATACTTAAACGCAGCTTTATTGAATTCAATATTCGGAAACATTATTAATTATAACACACAGCATTATTAAAAACAACTTATCTTTTTATTCCATGCACTAAGAATATCTAAAACAGCCAGTTAGCATTCGTTCGTGATAAAATCCTTCTCTTTCCTCCTTTACAAATCCAACCAAACTCTATATACTTAACATATGTTTACAAGCCAAAGGAGAAAAACATGGATAAATCAATAAGCAAAGCAAAACTCTTTAACGGAGTACAAGTCCGTCATATATGGGATGAAGAAGCCGAAAAATGGTGGTGGTCAATTATTGATATTGTAGCAATATTGACTGAGCAACAAGACGATTTAAAAGCGCGAAAATACTGGAATAAACTCAAGCAACGTCTAAATGAAGAAAGGAATCAAACGGTGACAAATTGTCACCTGTTGAAATTACCAGCCCAAGACGGCAAAATGCGCTTTACTGATGTCGCCGATACCGAACAAATCTTGCGCCTTATACAGTCTATACCAATAATGTTTAACATTATTCTATCACGCTGAGTACAAAACCTTCCCCACCCTATCGATGTGAGCTTTTAAATCGGAATTGGAAAGCATATCATATATTGAAACATCAACAAAATATGGGATAGTTGAATCATCAAAATCGTTTGCAATATGAAGAAGATCATTGTGAGAAAAATTGTTATCTGTTTTTAATGTAATATCTATATCAGAACCAATACGAAAATTTCCTTTTGCTCTGCTGCCGTAAATAATAACCTGTTTTATTCCGAGGTATTTACTAAAAATTGAATAAAGGGTATTTACTGTTCTCTCTGACAATCCATTTCCCATAAATTATTCCATAGTATTCATTTTTTCTTCCAGCTTGTTAAACATATTAAAATATTTATTTTTAATTGCTTTGAATATTTTATCTGCAGTTTCTTCATCGTAAGTATGGGATGCAAGATTTCGATCTTCAACCATATCCATCCAGTCATCTCCATCTTCAATAACCCCTTTATTAAAGGCCTGTCGAATAGCGTTTTTACTGCCAATGATACCTATTATTCCCTGTTCTTCAAGGTAATCCTTCATTACATTCCAGGCAAGCTCAAAAGTGAATTCAAACCCCTGTATTACTCCTTGTTTTTCAAGATCAGACAATTCTCTTTGTTCTGAAAGTTCAACAGCCTTTTTTATAGTTACAAGAGCTTTTTTATAGTTTTGAAAACGTTGTTTCCAGCGGATATCTTCATTCATATTGCTACCTCTTCCCAATCACGTCAAACCCGACATAGGGAACCAGCGCGCGCGGGATGCGGACTGTGCCGTCTGCCTGTTGATTATTCTCCAGAATGGCGATGATGGCGCGCGAAATGGCGATTGCTGTTCCGTTAAGCATGTGGACAAATTTATTTTTGCCGTCTGTGTCTTTGAAACGGATGTTTAATCTGCGCGCTTGATAATCTGTACAGTTAGATGTCGAGGTAACTTCGCCCCACTCGCCGTTGTTGCGTCCGGGCATCCATGCTTCGAGATCCCACTTGCGGTACGCAGGGGCGCCAAGATCGCCTGTGCATGTGTCTACAACACGGAACGGGATATTTAAACCTTCAAATATTTCTTCTTCTATCCCGCGCAGCTCTTCGTGGAATTTATCAGATTCTTCGGGGAGACAGTAAACAAACATTTCAAGTTTGGTAAACTGATGAACGCGGTATAACCCTTTGGAGAATTGCCCTGCCGCTCCCGCTTCGCGCCTAAAACAATGGGAAAGACCTGCCATGCGAAGAGGCAATTTTTCACGCGGCAGAATCATGTTGGAATAATAACCGCCCAAAGTGATTTCTGCGGTTCCAACAAGGCAGGCGTCTTCGCCTTCCAGAGTATAAACATTTGATTCCGCTCCGCGCGGATTAAAGCCGATGCCTTCAAGGATTTCCTCACGCGCTATGTCTGGAGTAATAAAAGGAGTAAAACCTTTTTTTTGCAGAATATCAAGCGCGTAACGGATTAGACCAAGTTCAAGATACACGCCTTCGTTTTTAAGATAGTAAAATTTGGTGCCGGATACTTTTGTGCCTGAATCAAAATCAATAATATCGAGGTCTTGCCCAAGTTTTACATGGTCGGCAGGTTCAAAATCGAATGTCGGAATTTTACCGGATTTTTTTACTTCAAGGTTATCCTTATCTTCTTTGCCGACAGGTGCGTCAGGATGAGCCATATTCGGTATCTTCCGCGCTTCGGTTAAAAGTTCCGCTTCGACAGAGGCTAGTTCAGTCTCCGCAGCGGCGATTTCTTCTTTAAGTTTTTTACCTTCTTCGATTAACGCGGCTCGCGCGTCCTGCTCCATTTTGCCTTTCATGGCATCGGCATTGGCGTTGCGCTTCTGCTGCAAAGCCTGAAGGTTTGTGGTGAGTTCTGTTCTTTTATTGTAAAGACGAGCTACTGCTTCGGCATCAGCTTTCATAAATCGGTCTGCGATATTCGCCATAACCGCCTGCAGATTTTCTGCGATAAATTTGTGATCTAACATATGAGGAGTATATCATTTAATAGGAAATAATTACAAGTACATTAGTTTTTTAAATCGCTTTTATAGTATTCTTTAACTTCGGATACATTCAAATTGTAAAAAAACATTTTTGCAGCTATCGTTGGATTCAACTGTTCAATATTATTTAATTTGAATTTTATATCTCCGTTAGGTTCTTTTTTGCAATATTGTTTTCTTACAAAAAATAAAGATGTGATTTTATAACCTGTAGAACCGCTGCCGCCTCTTGGCTTGCGTTCTTCCAATTTATCAGGATTGAAATATACATATTCCCCGCTCACGTTTCCGCCATACTGTTTGATGAATCTTAGAAGTGCTTTAGGCGTCCATACCGAGTATGGATTCCTTCCCGCAGTTCTTATTTCACCCTGAAGAACAGCCCATCGATCAACCTGATTGGCAGGGAGCATTGTTAAATAATTACTTTTATCTTCTGTACATATAACATCTGCAAATTTTTTAGATGTATAATTTTCAGTTACCGCTATCCTGATACTTTCCGGTGAAAAATTATTTTCGTTATGTCCGCGTTTTTCAAAAACATTAAATCCAATATGTTGTTTCATCATTTCAGTAAATTGCGGATATCTTTGTTTAAAATCATCTGTAAGTATCAACTTTCCATCCTCGCCGTATTTAGGCAAATCAGGCTCTGAAGTCTTTGCGCCTGCTTCTTTAAATTCTATGGTATAAACATCATTATCCAAAACCGAGATAAGCGCGCTATCAACCCCAATACAACCGCCGGCTTGAATTAACATACGGCTTTTCTCGTTGTTACTGTAGATATACCGCGGAACAAGATTATAAGAGTTTAATAGACTGCTAATAGAATCAGAGACAAAAGAAGGATTGTGAGTATAATCTGTAAAATTACAAAGGTTTAAGATATTAGCAAGAGTTTGCGCATATGCACATTCACTAAACACAGCAGATTGCAAATTTTGATCATTAGTCTGAGCTTTCTGTATCTCGGCAAAAGCGGCAGGACATATTTTAACAAGGTTACTTACAATCTTTTCTCCGTTTTTAAATTTTTTCCATATATCCATCCTTTCATTCTTGGAAAGGACAACTTGTTTAAATGAGATATTATAAAACTCTCCCATAACTTCTTTTTGCTTTTTTGTTAAAGGTATTCTATTTTTATCTTTCATGGCATGCTCTCTACCTTTCCTATTACTTTAATTTTTCTAATTATTAGATCAAAAATTATTTAAAGTGTTTAAATATTACGCAAATGAAAACTGTGATTGTTGTATAGATTTTACACCGGTTATTTTTTCATTTGTTTCCACATGCGAGAAAACATAATCAGGGTTGCTAATCTGCTTGATTTTATCTTGAATACTTATTCCGTCAATTCCATATCCTATAGCGTCCCACCCGGCAATTTTTTGCCGTGCAAATAATTCAATGCGGTTTATATCGCCGAAGAGCTGTACAATTTTATCCCGTACAATCGGAGGTTTTACGGAATGTCCTATCCTCTCGTGCATAACAATTTGCGGAACGGTTTTATCGACAGCTTTTATATGTCCGCGCATACCAAGCAGGCAAACTTCAATGTTTGATTTTGTATAGCTGCCCATTCCGGCAAGAGGCATACCATCTTTTTTTATTTTAACCCATGAAAAAGCGCAAGTTTTATATTTGAATCCCCAAGCTTCCATTACTCTAATGCCGTCCGGTAAGGTCGGCATTGTAGTCCAAAGAAACAGGGCGCAATTTTTATCCCGCAAAGATTTCACATCAATATCGCATATCTCCTCTGTGGACATTGTTTGATAGTGTTTTTCAGGAGCGAAATTACCGCCGTCTTTTCCTGTTCCCCATAAATATGCCCAAGGCGGATCAGCGTAAATTACTTGATATTTCATACTTTAATATTTTATATAATTAATAAAATAACATCAAGGGATAGAACAATCGTATTAATGCCAACCTGTGCATTTTATTTTCCGCAGCAGTGTTTGTATTTCTTTCCGCTGCCGCAGGTGCAAGGATCGTTGCGTCCTGTTTTTGGAGAAGAGCGCACAATTGTTGTCGGAGATATACGTCCTTCAACATAAAGCCATTCGTCTTTTTCTTTTTTAAATTTTCCTGTTTCGTGATGTATGTCTCTTAAGCCGTCGCGTTCATAGGTGGCTTCAAACTCTACGGTTCCTTCTGTATCTGTAACGCCGCCTTTTTCTTTGGAGATGATTTTAAGCCCAATCCATTTTGATTGTTCGCTCCAGTCGCGCGTCGATTTATAATCGATGTCATCCCTGCCGCGGTGTACGCAGGTGTTGATTATATAGTCGATCTCATGTTCAACGTAGGCGGAATAACGGCTGCGCATAAGCGCTTCGGCGGTTGGAGCTTTTTCCTTGCCGCGGATGTACTGTTCACAGCAAGCGGAATATTCACGGCCAGAGCCGCACGGACATTGTTTCATGGAGAAATCATAGCATAACAAATATTTTAATTCTACTCGTTTTTAAATTTTTTATCTATCTTTCTTTTTATTATCCTGATTAAAAATTCAGGCAGTGTCCTCACTATAATAATGAATAATGTGTTGATAAATGTTCCGGGAATGTATTCGGCTTTTCGTTTAAACATTTTTTTAACTGCCAAAGAAGCAAGGCGTTCGGGAGTCATAATTATTCCAAGAAAAATACCGAGTTTCAAGTAACGGGGAGGCAGATTATACAAACCTGTTGCTACGGCGCCGGGACTGAGCGTTGTAATGCTGACTCCTTTATCGTAAACTTCATTCCGCATCGCGCGCGCAAAACTGCGAAGGAATCCTTTCGTGCCGCTGTACAGCGCAATACCAGGCATCATCATTCTGGATGAAGCGGATGCCATCATTAAAATATAACCCTTTCTATTGTCCGCTATCATTTTTTGAGCGAAAAGCCGCGATAAATTACACGGCGTAAGATTATGCAGATTTATAATTTTCTGCGCAAGCTCAGGGGGCGTTTTAATAACATCTTTAAAAAAGAAAATACCGGCATTGTTCACCAAAATATCTACAATTATATTATTTGTCTGACAATAATCAAAAAGCTCAGCTGCGCTGTCCATTCTCGCTAGATCCATACACAGAGGTATTGCCTTAATTCCATATTTGTTTTCCAAACCGGAAGACGCTTCGCGAAGCTTTTCATCCTCATTGCTGACCATTAAGAGATTATATCCGCGTTTTGCAAGTTCGCCGCTTATCGCAAGGCCGATGCCGGAACTTGAGCCTGTAACAAGCGCAAAATTTTTATGCTCATTCATAGTTGATCCTTGCTAATGCATTAATTCCTTTATCTGTATTTCAGGATGGCGGTAGCCGTCATCGCCGAATTTTTTACGCGCGAATTTAATGGCTTTAGAAGGGCAAATATTTACGCATCCCTGACAATGTTCGCATGCGGAAGAAAAAACAGGGCGTTCGTTTTCCATTCTAATGCTCGAAACAGGGCAAATTTTTTCACAAATAGCGCAGCCGTCGCATTTATCGCTTACACGGTAATATTTATAAAAGATTTTTAAGCCAAGCGTAAAGAGTAAGAAAATAAATGCGGAAAAAGGCGTAAAAGTATTAACTATATTTTCTTTTCTATCGATAACAGAACGCGCGGCTTCATCTGTCGCTTTTTTTTGCATGCTAGTACGGAGTTCAATTTTTTTCGCGTTCGGCGTACCGAACATTGCAAGATAATTTTCCACTGCAGGTATTCTTCCAAAAAACATTTTACAATTCACTTTCTTTTTCAATATCCGCCGTAATGCTCCAAGTGTGCCAAGAGGACTCGATCCGTAAGTAGCAAACGCGGCAATATACGGCGTTTTAAATTCAACTTTTTTTACAAAACGGCTGACAGCAGGCGGAAGACTATATGCAAACGACGGAAAAACCAAAACAACCGCGTCCGCCTCAATAACTATTTCACTCTTTTTTTCCTCAATGCCGATGTTAAAAAGCTCACACCGCGTTTCAGGCGAAGAGCCGCCGATAATCTCTGCAATTTTTTTTGCGGACCAAAGACTGTTGCCTGTACCGCTGAAGTAATAAATCTTTGTCATTTTTATTCGCCTTTCATACCCACTAATTTAACCTTACCGTCAAGAACATCGACCGCCAGACGAATGGAGTCGCCGATCGCTTTTTCTATATCATCATCCTGCACACCGAGCGGATCGCAGGCAAGGCTTCTGTCGATGTAAGTTTCCGCACCCTGTATATCTGAAAATTTTGAAAGACATATTCCGCCTTCTGTTTCACCTTCGCTTTTGCCTTCGCCGCCTCTGATGCTTTTTTCCATGAACCTGACACCGATATTCAAAAGCCAGTTTGGAATTGTGATAACTTTTCTTCCGGGAAGCCCCATGTTGTTGTGAACGACTGCAAGAAAATCTTTCCATGTCATATTGTAACACCCTACAGGCCAGCAAACGCCGCCTTTAGTTTTTTCCAGAGCGCCCGCCATCGCCTGAGCAACCTGCCTTCTTGTTACCATAGTGGTTCCGCCCTTTGGATACATGGTGTTCTTTTTCATGCTTCGCACAGCGTTTACAATAATTGTCCACACAGGTTCGCGTCCCTGCTGAGTGCCGAAAATATACGGAAGTTCCATTATCGCGACGTTGAAATTATCATCGGCAAAAGACAAAGCCATTTTTTCCTGATCGCGGCGGCTGTGAATATACGGATGCCATTTGGAAAGATTTAATTTAGGCCATTTCTTGTCAAAATAGGAAAAGTAGGAGCCGCAGATTACGGTATGCTTTACCCCGCACTCCTTGGCAATACGCAGCATCCTTTCAAGAGGAATAACATTATACTTGTTAAAATAGTTATATATCGGCTTAGGGCCTGTAACGCGTTCGTCAATACCGGAAGCGAAAACAAAGCCTTCGCAGCCCTTAAAACACTCTTTTAGCTCATCGTCTGTAAGCGTAAGATAGTTTTTAAATTCCAGTTTCATCTGCTTTGGAACATCATCCATTTCGGGAGGAAGGGCGATTGCGCTTACTTCATGCCCGCGGTTGATTAATTCCTGTGCTGTTGCACTGCCTAAAAAACCTGTTCCGCCGATTAAAAATACCCTCATTTTGGTCATTTCCTTTGAATTCGAATTTAAACCATTATATCGATTTTTTTTGCTTTTTTCAATTGCCAAATAGTAGTATATTTTTATCATTTATTGTAAAATTGTACCATGAAAAGCACTATGTACCATTTATCATTTTTCGCGCTTGTTTTCCTTACAGGGCTATCTATGATAGCGGCGGATTTTCTGTTATTGATCTACTTTGGTCTTACATTCTCACAGTTAATTTATAAACTTGGCATTCCCAGCCTAATTTTCCTCGTTGCTTACTGTGTTATTCTGGGACGAAACGCCAAATGCTTCAGCGCGTCCTTTTTTAAGAAGGCAGAGACTGAAAAAGATCAAGAAAAAGTCTATTTAGACCGGTTAAAAAGGATAGGATCAATACCAATAAAAATGATTGCTTTGAATGTAGTGCTCCATGCCGCCCTTCTTGGCGGCGTCTACATCGGCGGCAAATATTTGCCCATCCAAACTGGCATGAGAGGGCCTCTTTTTCTTGCGTCTTTAGCTTTCGGAATGCTTGTCGGAACATTTATATATGTAATGAGCGACGGTATTGTCTCGCGCAGTTTAATGGCACAAAAATTTAAAAGCTACCCAAGAGGGCTTCGCGAAAAACGCCAGGAATTGAAAGCTCTGATAATCCCCATGGCGGCAGTTTTAATGGCGTTAACATTTGCCGTATCTGTAACTTTACTTAGCGTAATCAAATCCGGCATAAGCATGGACAATTTTAAAGGAAGCAGCTGGCTGACATTGCTGCTTCCAATTATAATAGTATTTTTTTGCGTTGTTTTACTGTGTATTAATTTGAAAAAAAACGCAGGTGTATTATTTAATTCGATAATCGAACAGCTGGAAAATTTGTCTTCGGATCAAAAAGATTTAAGGCGGCGCATTACAGTCTGCTCGGTAGATGAACTTGGTACAGTTGCCGGAATGGTAAATTCTTTCAGCGATCATTTAAGCGAAGGAATTCATGATATTAAAAGCGGAAAAGATGTTCTTGTCCATGTAGGAAACAAGCTTGAAGAAAACGCTTCGGGCATGGCCGCTTCTGTCACCCAGATGTCAAAGTCGGCTGAATCGGTGCTCGATAAAACAAAAAGCCAGATGGAAAGCGTAAACACATCCTCGAAGGCGGTGCAGCGGATTTCAGATAAAGTCAAAGCGCTGGAAGAATCAATTAACGCACAAACATTAAGTATGAACGACGCGTCAGCGGCAGTTGAGCAGATGATTGGAAATATTACCTCAATAAGCGGCGTTACAGAAAAGATGGAAACGCAGTTTAAGACCGTAGGAGAATCTTCCAGCCGCGGAAGCAACATCCAGAAAGAAAGCGCCGAGCGTATCCGCACAATTGTTGCGCAGTCGCAGGATTTACAAGACGCAAATAAAGTGATTGCGACAATTGCCGCAAAAACAAACCTCTTGGCGATGAACGCCGCAATCGAAGCCGCTCATGCAGGGGAAGCGGGCAAGGGCTTTGCCGTTGTTGCAGATGAGATTCGCCAGCTTGCCATTAACTCTACTGAAGAGTCTAAAAAAATCGGCAACGAACTTAAACAAATTGTACAGACTATCAATCACATTGTAAAAGACTCCGAAGCGTCAACAAGCGCATTTGTCGAAGTAACAACCCGCGTTGATGAAACCGGAAAACTGGTTCACGAGGTAAATAACGCGATACGGGAACAAAAAG
>Ga0209755_10000945_pt1 | contig 49011 bp, 41 predicted proteins | sample TergutCo191P1_FD_187301 | JGI IMG/M metagenome (GOLD analysis project Ga0209755, IMG submission 187301) | Cornitermes sp. P1 segment gut microbial communities from Petit-Saut dam, French Guiana - Co191P1 (SPAdes) (version 2) | ecosystem: Host-associated > Arthropoda: Insects > Digestive system...
AAAACTTGCGAACGGCGCAAAATTGCGTTGCTTTGACATTTAACATCACCTACATACATTTTATAGGTCATGTTGTCCCCGTGGAATGATATAATAGTCGTTTGATATGCACTTTATACATCATGCGTCATATGTTATTCGTCCACATAAAGAAGTACGCCAACCGAAAAAATATTTTCTTCATGGATAACTTCTATATGCCCGTTATATTTTTCCACGGACTTGAGGATATTCTTTAAGCCGTAGCCGTGGTTGTTGCCGCTTTTGCGTGTGGTGATTGCCTCTGCTGTGCCGTTTTTTTCTTTTGCGTATTTTACTTCGCCGTCAAAGGTGTTTTCTACTTGGATAAAAAGACTTTCGTTGCTGTACTCTATGTCCAATTTAATTTGCTTGTCCTCAACTTTTTTTACTGCGTCTATGGCATTATCCAAAAGGTTGCCAAGTATGGTTACAATGTCGGCTACTTCGATATTCAAAGCAGGAGGAATTAGCAAACGTATATCCAATTTGATATTTTCCTGCTTAACATCGTTTAATTTGAAGTTGATTATACTATCAAAGGCTGTGTTGTTTGTATTACTGTATATTTCCTTTTTCTCTATATCGCCAAGCAAGCTGTTAAGATAGTCTGTTGCCTCGTCTGCTTTACCACTTATGTTAAAATCTCTTGCCGTTGCTAAGTGAAATTTCATATCGTGGCGTATTGTTTTTATGTTTTCTACAGATTCTTGCATTAGCTTGCATTGGGTAAAGTAATATTCTTTTTCTTGGGCGTGGAGGGCGGATTTTAGTTTGTCTTCGTAGGCGGCGGCGAGGCGGTCTTGATAGTACAAGACAAACACAACAATGGCGAACATTATGCCAATTGCAACAATTGCTGATATATCTGACAAGTACACTACGCTAAAATATGTCATTGGCATTATAGTCAGCGGAATAAGCAATGCCGAAACCCAAAACATGGGTATATCTACGTTGTTTTTCTTGAATTTTGTAAATTTACGAAGTAGTAGTGCAATCGTAACTGTTATAGTCGGTATCAATAAAAAACCAACAATAGCATGTCCCTCCAGAATATCTTCAAGTGCATATGGCTCAAAGAAATTTGCAAGCCCATGCCTCGTTACCACTGTTGCTAATACATCTGCAAAAGCAATTACTGCAAAGCATGCAAATGTTATAACAATGCGTTTCATTAGGGTGGATTTATAATTTACCGTTATAACGAAACTTGCAAAAAGATTAGAAGCCGCAGTAATCGCAGGAATGCCAATCACTAAAAACGATACTACTGGCAATATATACATAGCAAGATACGATACTATCATCATTGCCTTACCCGTCCTGCGTTCTTCATAAACCCCTTTTATAATCATTCCATAGGAAAATACAACAACTGCCCATGATATCAAGTACACAGCCGTAACAATTGGACTCATACCATCACACCCTCCGCCTTTTCATAATCGAAAAATAACTTTCTCGTATTTCGTTTCTCCTGTTTTGGCTAATTGGCAAAGGGGTGGTGTTGCCCCGCAAAGATAATTGGTTATATCTTATTGCGGATATGTAATCAAAGTTTACCACGTAAGATGCATGGATAAACAAAAAATCAAATTTCTTTAGTTGCTCTTGATACACTTCTTTTAGCGAACCGTAAAACACGTCCGTCTTACCGTCAACAAAATGCAGTATCAATTTTCTGTCGCTACTTTCTATATGTGTTATATCTTTAACTTTTACCTTGCGAGTATCACGCCCAACGATATATGCAAAATCGCTCGACCAAAGCCCTGCAATTTGCATATAGGTTTTGACAGTTTTTTCTAATACGTCATGCTCCAACGGCTTAATAAGAAAATTCAAAGGGCGTATTTCAAACAACTGAAATGCGTAATCCTTTTCTCGTGATATATAGACAATGGAAACATTGTTATTCTGATAGGCTTCACGAATAAGCCGCCCAATTTCCACGCCGTTTATTTCGTCTTTGGCAAACTCAATATCAAGGAAGATTAAATCATAGTGCGCCCCTTCGTTCATGTGGCGGCACAATTCCTCGCCGTTAATAAAAACATCTATCTCATGCTCAACTTGCATATTGCTAAAAATTTCTATCAAAGCGTGTTCTGCTTCTGCGCCTATTTTTGTTTCGTCATCACAGACCGCAACATATATCATGGTGGCGGCTCACGCTCCCCTGTTTGTTTTCTTCTTCGCTCGAAGATATGTACTCTTATTTATTTTAGCATTGTAATTGCCAAACAACAAGATTGAATTGGCAATTTTGCGCCGACTTACTAATTACTGCAACGACTGCGTTAGTTACTGCATCTTGCCGCATAGGGGGAAGTTATCGGGTAGACTTATTTCACCGCAAGAAAAAAAGCAAATCACAAATGTGAGGGGGTGGAAAGAGGCATGGAAAACAAAAAACATTCGGTAATTCGCCAAGTTATCATTTTCCTTTTATTCTTTTTTATTGTCGGACTTGTGCTTGGGGCTATAAACCAGTTTACAAGTTTAGATATTCCTGTGGCGGTTATAGTGGCAGTGGCTATAATTATGGGCATTGCCCCCAGTATTGGTGCTGGCGTCAAAGGGAAAAAAACAAAAGACGAATAGGGGCGAAAAAATGCTACAGTCAATAACACAATCAATAGCCGCAATTGATTTAGCTGGAATGATATTACTTGTTGAATCAATGGGCGAATATCACGGTTTCCAAGAACAATGGAAGTTGTGGCAATCCGGCGAATAATACTTTCTGCCTTACGGTAATAAAAAAACCGTAGTAGTGGAAAGAAATTTATTGTGCTTACAAACGTAGAGTGCAACCAAACGGCGGTTTTGATAAATAAAAATCAAAGCCGCCGTTTTCTTTTGAAAAATTGGACTTCGGAGGGTGTATTAAATGCGCCCTTTTATCGGCAGACGGTGGCATTAGGAGTGCGCCGCTATGCCCCGTAAACCCCTGTATCAAAAAATCGTACACGGTGGCTTGTTAAAAAAAGCCGTATCGTTTTACAGGCATACATACGCCCCATGAGCGCGTCCAGTTCTGCAAGTCGTTTGCTGACTTTTTTGAGTGCCGTTTTGTCATGCTTTAACTGCGAACCGCTAGACTGTGCTTTTATAGTGTAAAACCGCTCCCTTGCGTCGGCTTCATCTTACAAGACTTCCCCGGCTTTTTCACGGATGTCGGTAATAACCAACTCTTTCAAATCATTTTCCGTGATATAATGGGATGTGCAAGCTGTCGCACCTTTCCTACGGCGTGTATTGCAGTTATAGCCGTAATGCGGCAGTTTTTCGCCGGATTTGAGTGTATAATAGCAGGATGTACGAGATAAGTTATATCCGCAATCAGGGCATTTTAACAGGCTTGTGAAGGGCTTAGAATTGAATATTGCCCTTGTGAAACAGCTTACAGGGGGCGATACCTACACGGCAAGGTTTTTGAATGAAAATCCAGTAGAATTTGAGCCCGAATTTAAGATTTTCATAAACACAAACCATTTGCCCCGCACTTCTGACGATACCGTATTTTTGAGCGGTAGAGTAAATCTAATCCCCTTTGACCGTCATTTTCTACCCCATGAGCAAGATAACGGCTTAAAGGCACACTTCCGCAAGCAAAAGAACAGAAGTGCAATACTAAACTGGCTGATAGAGGGCTATCGTCTGTTGCAGTTAGAGGGCTTGCCCCTGCCCGAAAAGGTGAACAATGCCATACAAGCGTACAGACAGGAAACGGATATAACCGGCTCTTTCCTTGCCGAATGTACCGCTATGAAAGACGAAAACCGCATACCTGCAAGTGACTTGTACGGCGTGGGGGTGGGGGTAATATCGTGGTGGGGGTGACACTCGACTACTCCGAAAATCCCTTTGATTAAAATTTGTGGGAGCGACTGAAAACTGCTACATTTCATGCACTTGCTACACTCGCCCATTTTTGAAAGTGTAGCAAGTGTAGGAGTGTAGCAAAATTGGGGCGGCTTCACAAATTCTTTTCTTGAATAGGTAAAACAGGCAGGGTTTTTTTGCTCCTGCCTGTTTTCTTAGCTTTTGCCGTTAGGCTCAATAGGGATAGTTTCCGACAAGCTAATTATCATATCGGGTGTTAAATGAACATCAAAAGACTTTGCTTCATAATATTTCATGGATTTACCAGAGTCCGAAATTTCATAACTACCTGTTACAATTGCGGCTTCCTCTAGCTTTTTTAGGTGCATATACAGAAGCGGCCTGCTCATGTTCATTATTTTTGCTAATTCGCTCACATATCTTCGCTTTTCTAAAAGTATGCCAATAACTTTTACTCTCATAGGGTGAGATAGGGCATCGAATAGCTTTGTGTAATCTATATGACTTGATAAAATCAAGTTTTCGTTCACCACACTACCCTATCTCCTTCATCATTTTGTCTATAGAGCCAACACTATCCTTTATTGCTGTTAGCTCCGCTCTCATTTTTTCGTTTTCCTCTTTTAAGTCATTGACCAGTTTTTCAAATGACTTTCGGCTAACTGCAGATACACGCGCCTTGATTACATTTCCTATCATCACAATCAGAACAATAACACCTACTGCAATGACTATAGGTAGCACTACCCAAAGAAAAATAAAAACGTCCTCCATGCAAATCCTCCTAAATGGTTTTATTTGATATGTAAGCATTATATTGCACATGAAATATATATGTCAAGACTTTTTTAATTTACCCCTTGACATTACACCATAGAAAAGCGGCTAAAACAGAGGCTTGCAGGTGCATTGTAAAATTATTTTGTATTTATTCAGATAATAGTATATTTTTCAAAAAGATGCTATACTATAGCAAACGCACCCGAAAACGGTCTTGTCAGAGGGAAGCCGCGACTGCGTCGTCGGAGTTCTGACAAGGCCGATTGAAGGACGTTTGCTATATTGCGGACAAAATCTTAGAAATTTGTTAGAGGTGAACTAAGTGCCACTGCCTATTGACGTAACACCGTATTCGCTGGGAGGGGTAATCGGCGGGGACAGCTACCTGACGCATTATAAAGCTACGGGGGAAAACGGCGACGATTTCGTAATAACAGAATTTTATCCGGCATATATGGTTTCGCGGGATGATTCGGGGGTGCTTAATGTATCCGACCGGTTTATGAAGGAGTTTACGGTTGACTGTGAGGAGTTTGTCAGGCGTGCCACGGCCTGCGAGGAGATTAGGGACGCGAGCCTGCACCCGGTGGTGGAGGTTTTCGAGCGAAACAATACGGCTTACATTGTGCGTCGTGCCTGCGGGATGGTGACGGTAGACCAGTTCATGAGCGGCCAGCAAATGGAATATCTCGAAGCCTTTCATTTTATACGGCCGGCGTTGCTTTCTCTGGCGCAAGCCGCAGAGAAGGGCGCGACCTTTGGCATAAGCCCTCAGGATTTCCGCGTGAACCCGTTCAAACAGCTTGTGGTGTGCGCGCCGCCTGTTTGGGAAACGGATTTTCATCCCACTCTGGTTCAGATAGCAAGGCTGTATTACAAGCTTGTAACGGGTGTCGAGGCTCCGGACAAGGACGCGCCTGGCTTTAATGTCTTCGGCTTGGAAATCCCTCCACGCATTGAAAACACTATCACAGAAATTTTGAGCGGGGATATCCTGTACGGTTCGCTGGACGATTTTTATAAGCGGTTCAAAGCCCTGATGGACAGTAACTCGGAGGCAGACCCCAACGCAAGCAAGGGCCTCAAGAAGGTTCTGCAAGGACTTATCGCTGTACTTATAGTAATCCTTATTCTGGCCGTCGGATTTATGGTCAACCGGGGCATTCGGGCGTACACCGACAGCTATTTCTGGGCGAATCCGGAGGTTTTTGCCCGTCCCGGCCTGCCGCCGCCGCCTCAGCACGACTTTTCCGCCGTAACCCTGACCCATCCCCGAAATGTATCTGACGCTGTCGGCGGCAGCTTTTCGCATTTCGGCGGATTCATTTTCTTCCGCGACTATGAAGGAATGCTGCGCCGCCGCGTAGCCGACATTATGATAATCCCGGGAGCGGCCGGGGTTCTTGGTGCCGCCGAGGACACTGTTATCATAGAGGGCGTTCGACCATCATTTATCGTGGGGCACGGTGACTATATCTTCTTTGTGGACACCGCCTCTGACGGCGCGATTTACCGCGCCCAAGCCAACGGCGACAACCTCACCCGCATTACCGACTTCCCCGCACTTAATTTGGCTGTGCTGGGCAACGGTCTGTTTTATACCCATGCTGGATACAACCACTATCTGTTTCGTATGGACTTAACCACCGGACACCACGAGATTATATGGAGAAGACCTGTTTTTGCTATTTATCCGGTTTATTTTGACAACGTAGTTGAAAACCGGGTGGAGGAACGCCTGTTTGTTATGGTCGGCGAGCCGGGTACGCCGGATTCCGGGCTTTCTAAGCTCAATATAAGCAATATAACCTCCGACACCCTTGTGGGCGGCGTTCGACACGGTTTGCGCGTGTTTAACGATATAATCTATTATCTGGATATGTACGGGTACATTCGCAGCATCACTCAGGATGGCAGAGAAATTGCCGTTCATTCCCCGCGAAATGTCCGCAGTTTCGACGTGTTCTTTCAGTGGATTGTCTTCACCGAGGAGGGTCGCCACGTCCCCCGCGCCTACAACAAAGACACAGGGCAAATTATCACCCTCTCCAATATTCATTGGGTCAGCTATGTCTGGCTTTACGAATCTTATATCTACGCACTCGACCATCGCAATCCCGACAGAGTTCACCTGTTCGCTTTGCCCGGCTGACATTAGACTTTTTTTGTACACAAACGTATGTATTTGAAAGACAAAATATTTATGGGAGGTACTACTATGAACAACGAAAAAATGCGCGTGCTTGATTTGCTTGAGGCCGGAAAAATCAGCACGGACGAAGCGGCCAAGCTATTGGAGGTTTTGGGTGCTAATCCACGCTTTGTGAGCAAAGAAACCCGCGAGAACATGGAAGAAAAGCTGCAACAGTTTGCCAAGGACGTGAACAAGTTTGCCAAGGACGTAGGAAGCAAAATGCAGGACTTCTACCGCGAAGTAGAGCCAAAGGTAAAAAAAGCCAGTCAGACCGCGTTGGAAAAAGCCGCTTCCGCGCTGGATAACCTGGCTTGCAGCATAAACGAATCCTTGGAGAAAAAGGAAGCGGGCTGCTGCGAAGGTGAAGAGCCAAAGGATGACACACCCATCCCGAATTAATCCATCATAAAGCTCCTCGGCCAAAACGGGCGGGGCGGCTTCGGTAAAGCTTGGGCGGTTGCCCTTGCGGCAGTCGGCATAAAGGGTGAATTGCGAAATTACTAAAATCTCACCCTTTATGTCGCCTATGCTTAAATTTGTCTTGCTTTCGCCATCCGGAAAGAGCCGGAGGTTTTTTATTTTGTTAATCATCTTTCATTTGCCTATACCCCTTTTCTTTTTGGCAAAGTGATGTTAATATATGGTTGATTACAAGAATTTGGTAGATATTTTCTGAGGTTTTGGCATGGTACTATATTACACCCGTTCGAAAAAAACAAAAATCTTTGCGGAGGCATTGGCGGAAGTCATGCAAATGCCTGTCCGTGAGCTTGAATCCGACTTGAATGACAAGTCCACCTTTGGTTTTATGATAAAAGCTTTGGGGATGGCCTTTGGGGGGAGGGGTTATCCCGTAAAAAACATGCCCGAGTCAATTCCTGGGGAGATTTATTTGTGCGGGCCGGTTTGGGGCGGACAAATGGTCGGCCCCCCCAGATATTTTTTGGACAACGCGAATTTAACGGACACCAAAGTTAATTTGCTCTTAACCGCCGGTGTGCCCGTGGAAAAATACAGGCGAAAAGCCCTTGATTATTTGAATCGTATTCCTTGTAAGCCCGGCGAGGCGTATATTTTCGCCGCATCAGACAAAGTGCCTCCCGAGCCGGAAACAATAAAAGAACAATTACGCGAAATTCTTCAAATAGCTCCCCCATGCTAAAGGCTGCCGCCCACACTTTGGGCTGCAAGGTAAACCAATGCGATACAGAGGCCCTGCTTTTGCGGCTTCGGGGCATGGGTTTCAGCATTGTGGAGTTTGACGAAGTTGCGGATATCTACATTATAAATACCTGTACCGTTACTCATGTAAGCGATAAAAAATCCCGGCAGATGATTCGCCGTGCCCGTAAGCGGAACCCTTCGGCCTTTGTTGCCATGTGCGGGTGTATGGCGAATTCTCCGTCTTTTTCGTCAAACGCGCACAAGCTTGAGACGGATTTTATCTTTGACGCACGTTATCCCGAAATATTTTTTGGAAAATTGGCAGAGCTGACACAGCCGACCCACGCTGATGACATGCTTTCCACGCCATATGAGCACGCCGGGCGCACCCGCGCCTTTATCAAAATTCAAGACGGCTGTGACCGTTTTTGCTCATATTGTATAGTGCCCTATGTTCGAGGTGCGCCGAAAAGCCGCCCTATAAGGGAAATTCTTGCGGAAGCGCAAGCTTTCATTGCCGCCGGTGCGCCGGAAATTGTGCTTACGGGTATACAAGTGGCTTCCTATGGGGAAAATACAGGCGAAGCAAACCTCGCCGCGCTGGTCAAATCCGTATCTGCCATGGACGGGCTTAAGCGTTTGCGTTTAAGCAGCATTGACCCGTGGGCCGTAGACGTCGATTTTCTTGATGCGGTAGCTGCCTCCTCTGCTCTGTGTAGTCATTTTCATTTATCATTACAAAGCGGAAACGATGCTACTCTCGCGGCGATGAACCGGCGTTACACTACAGCGGAGTATGCCGCCGCCGCCGCCTCTCTGCGCGAGTTGCGCCCGGAGGCCGCCCTCACTACTGACGTTATCGTGGGTTTCCCCGGCGAAAGCGACGCCGATTTTGAACAAAGCCTCGAATTTATACGAACCATGAAATTCGCTCGGGTGCATGTCTTTGAATATTCCCGGCGCGAGGGCACATCCGCCGCGAAGCTTCCGGGGCAAATTCCACCGGATATCAAATCCGCGCGGGGCAAGGCTATGCGTGAATTGGCATTAAAGCAACAAGGCGATTTTCTCAAAAGTCAAACCGGAAAAACTTTGACCGTCCTGTTCGAGACATTGAGTCAAGGGCACAGCGAAAACTACTGTCCGGTGGAAATAGCGCGTGATGATTTGCTACCCGGCACCATCCGTGATGTTGAAATTACCGGGGTTACAAACGAAATTCTGCAAGGAAAAATAAAACCCAAGGAGCTTTTACTATGATGGAAACAGCAACTCACCGACTGGAAAGATATGAGCGTGTGACCCAGGACGAGGTTAAGGCGAATATTGAATCTGTTTACATGGCCTTGAAGGAAAAAGGCTACAACCCCATCACGCAAATTGTCGGGTATATCCTGTCCGGTGACCCTACATACATCACCAGCCACAGGAATGCGCGCGCGTTAATCGGAAAGCTGGAAAGGGACGAACTCCTGGAAGAAATGGTGCGGGAGTATTTGCGTGAGGTGTTGTAGCAAGGAAATTTTTTTAGGTTTGGACTACGGAGACAAAACCATCGGTGTGGCAGTGTCGTTAAACGGGCGGGTGGCCACAGGGGTCACGACGCTTAGGCGGAAAGACCCGGCTTCTTTGCGTCCCAGCCTGAAAGAGCTTAAGGCCATTTTAGCTGAATATAAAGCGACTCATATTATTTTAGGCTTTCCCAAAAACATGGACGGCGAGGAAAACCCGCGCTGTGAATTAACCATGGCTTTTAAAGAGAAGCTTGAGCGATACTTTAAAAGGCCCGTGATTCTGTGGGACGAACGCCTCAGTACCCGTGCGGTTTCGCGAGTGTACAAAGGTAATCGGGCCGGATATCAGGCAAGCGTGGACACTATGGCGGCGGTGTATATTTTGCAAGGATTTTTGGATTACAGGAACAACCACCCATCGCGCAAAGCGCGATGCCGCGAGAGCGGGAGCGAAGCGGAATTCATTTCCGCGGAGCGAGGGGGCTTGGGGGCGGAGCCCCTATTAAAAAAGGAGGAAGGTATGACAAACGAACCAACACAGTTTGACGAAATGGACGAAATGGACGACGAAAACATCATCATCCTAGTAGACGACGACGGGGAGGAAATGCCCCTGCAAATTCTGTCGTCCCGCGAGGACGAGGACGGCATGTATGTGCTTGCAGCGGAAGGCGAGGACGGACTGGTATCCCATTTCAAATGTACCCCATCCGGGGAAGACGAAGTCACCTTTGAAATAATCGACAGCGACCACGAGGATTACGAGCGCGTGTTCGAGATGTTCAAGGAAGACTATGAAACCTTGGGCATAGACATCGAAGAGATAGACGTAGAGGAGGATTAATTTTTGCCGGCAAAAAAAAGCAAACTAAAGGTTTTTTCCTTAGGCGGACATGGCGAGGTCGGAAAAAACATGACCGTACTGGAGTACGGCGATGACATTATTGTAATTGATTGTGGCGTGGCTTTCCCACAGGACGAGATGCTGGGAATTGACTTGGTAATTCCGGACTTCACTTATTTACAGGAGAATCAGGCGAAAATTCGCGGAATGTTTCTGACCCACGCCCATGAGGACCATATCGGCTCTGTGCCGTATTTTCTGCGCGAAATAAAAACGCGACTGTTCGGAACAAAACTTACATTGGGACTTGTGGGTAACAAGCTCCGCGAGCACGGCCTGCTTAATCAAACCGAAATGACCCCCGTGCTTCAAGGAGATACAGTTACCGCCGGATGCTTTAAAATCGAATTTATCCGTGTGAACCACTCCATTGCGGACGCAGTGGCGTTTTCCATCACGACGCCTGTAGGTGTGGTTATTATTTCCGGTGACTTTAAAGTGGATTTCACGCCTATTCAGGGCGAAACGATTGACCTAGCGCGCTTTGGCGAACTGGGCAAAAAAGGCGTCAAGCTGTTCTTGTGCGAAAGCACAAATGTCCTCAACAAGGGCTACACCCTCTCCGAGCGCACCGTGGGCGATATGTTCCAGCGCGTTTTTGAGGAGTCGCCCACTCAGCGGCTGATTGTGGCTATGTTTTCATCCCATATTGACCGCATTCAGCAGGTGTTAAATTCCGCCGTTCAACACAGACGCAAGGTGCTGTTTATGGGACGCAGCATGGTAAACGCCGTTAAAACCGCCATGGAGCTGGGTTATCTCACCGCGCCGACAGGGCTGGTTATCGAGGTATCCGAAATCAAAAATTACACGCATAATCAGCTGGTAATTATTACAACCGGCAGTCAGGGCGAGCCAATGGCTGCGCTTTCGCGCATGGCGTTTTCCGACCACCGGCAAATCAGCATTTCCCAAAGCGATAAGGTTGTCATCTCCGCGTCGCCTATCCCCGGCAACGAAAAACTTGTTTCCCGGGTAATAAACGACCTCATGAAGCAGGGCGCGGAGGTCATTTACGAGGGGCTAATGGAAGTCCACGTTTCCGGCCATGCCAAACAGGAAGAGCTTAAAATCATGCACGCACTGATTCAGCCGGAATATTTTATGCCCATCCACGGCGAATTTCGCCATCTCACGCACCACAAGGATTTGGCCATTTCCATGGGAATGAAAAAGGAAAATATCTTCGTGGCCGGAATCGGCGAAGTCTTGGAGATTTCCACTAAAGAGGCCAAAATGAACGGAACCGTGCCCTCCGGCCAGCTTCTGGTAGACGGCCTTGGTATCGGCGACGTGGGCAATGTTGTCCTTCGAGACCGTAAGCATCTTTCCGAAGACGGCCTAATCATCGCCGCCGCCGGAATCACCATGAACGACGGTTACATGCAGGTGACCTCCGGCCCCGACATAATCTCCCGTGGCTTTGTGTTTGTGCGGGAGTCCGACGAGCTGATGGATGGCTCAAGGGCTGTTGTAGCCGAAACCCTCTACGAAATGGAACAAAAAAATACCACCGACAGGCAGTATATCCGAAACCGCGTACGCGAGGATTTACGAGAATACATCTGGCAAACTACCAAACGCAACCCCATGATTTTCCCGATTCTGGTGGAAGCGTAGATTTAAACAAAAAGGGGCCGTCTCGCGAATGGCAACGGACACCACTAACTTAGTGTATGATTGAGCGTAAGCGTCAAATCTTTTCCCTCCATGTTTAATCTCACCTCCCAAAGGCAATACTCCACCTATTAAATTATAGGAGGTGAGCGAATGAAAAATGTATCCGGCCCGGAAGGGAGTATCTTCCGGAAGAAGGGATTTTTCATCGCACTGTATTCATGTTTGGGGGCGGTAGCGGTTTTAGCATTTGTGGTGACGTTTACCACGCGCAATCAAAGCGGGCAAGATGTCTACGACCCGGATGACACCGTATATGTAGCGGCGGACCAGGTAGACAGCTACCTGGCGCAGATGGACCCGGAGGCTTGGTTTAGGCCGCGCCAAACGCCCGCGCCAACACCACCGGCCACGCCGCCGCAACAGCCCCCGCGTCAACAACCCCCGCCGCAGTCAACTACGCCGCCAGAGCCACCCGCTCCAAACGGAGACCCGCCTGCGGACTCCGAGCCTCAGGCCACTCCCGAGCCACCACCGGCTCCTCCGGCCCCACGGGTGGAAACCTTTGAGCCTTTTACCGAATACGACAACCTGGTATGGCCGGTATATGGCGAAATCGTAATGCCGTTTAGCATGTCGATGCCCATATTTGACCAGACCTTGGACCAATTCCGCACAAATGACAATCTGCTTATTTCCGCGCCCGAGGGCGAAGCCGTACGCTCCGGCGCAGACGGACGTGTAATAGCCATAGGAAACCACATCAGGCGCGGCAACTATGTAACAATCGACCATGGCGACGGATGGGTAGCCACTTACGGCCAGCTGATGGATAACATCCTCGTTTCCGAAGGCGAAATCGTACGCACGGGACAGGTAATCGGCGGCGTGGGCCAGCCCTCCATTTTCGGAAGCCTTAAGGGCACCCATGTACACTTGCGCGTTCTGCGCGACGACGAACCTGTAAACCCGTATTATTTATTGCAGACACGAGAGAATTAAAAACTTAAATACAAAAGAAAAAGGCCGCTTCGCTTTCGCGAGACGGCCCTTTTTTTTATTGCTTGCTTAGTTATTTTACAATCTCAATGCCTCGTGTTTCGGCATCCCAGGTTACAATCGCGCCAAAAAATTCGCTGATGAAGCGCAGGGGAACCATTGTTCTGCCGTCCATAATCTGCGCGGGTACGTCCATTCCGAGTGCCGCCAGCCCGGGGGTAATTTCCCCTATGGCGAAGGTGAGGATTTGGCCGTCCAAAGCCACATGAATAGTGAGAGGCGTGTCGGCTGTGGCGGGTGTCCAGTCTACCTCCGCGCCAAGGGTTTCGGCGATAAAACGGATGGGGATTAAAGTGCGGCCGTCTTGAATTACCGGCAGTACGTCCATTTGCTGGGTGGGCGCGTTTGCCGCCAAGTCATAGATAACCGGGGAATCAAGGCTCAGTGACAGCCTTATTAAGTCCTCTACATAGGAAATTGTGAACCCGCCCGTGATTTGGGTTTCAAAGGTGAACAGTCCTGTTTCCGGGTCCAGCCTGCCGCCTATGATTGCGCCATCCTCTGTTATGGCGATAATGCGGTAGGTGTTCACATCCCCAAGGTCAAAGTCCTCCAAGGACACAGACACGGTAAAGGGCGTGGCGGTTACTTCGATTACTTCATCGCCGACGGAAATATTGACCTCCACCGTCAGAAGATGCCCCGCTTCAAAATCCGCATCACTTACGGGGCTTACGTTAAACTCCACGGTTATATCCTCGGGGTTTTCCGCGTCAAAGATTGCAGCTAGGATTTCATTGGGAATTACAAGGGTTACGCCCTCTTGCTCAATTACAAAGTCCTCGTCCTGCTCCACCAGATAAATCAGTTCTTCTTCACCGATGGCTATTTCTTCGTTTACCTCCGGGCCGGGGCCGGGAGCCGGGTCGTCCACGTCAGGTGCGGGTGCGGGTGCAGGTGCAGGTGCGCCGGGACCGGGACCAGGACCAGGACCAGGGTCGGGGGTGTGGCCGGGCTGCTGGCCGTTGTCGGGTTGCTGAACGGGGGCTGCGGCGCGGGATACGCGGATTGTATAAATGGCATATACATCATATCCGCAGCAATAAGGACAATACATATCCAACTCTACCCTAAGCGTAATCGTCGTAACCGTACCTGCCGCGCCAAGGCTTATGGTTTGATTCACGCCAAACTCGGCGGGCTCGCCGTTGATAAAGAGGTCATCATGTTCCGCCCAGGGCGAACCTACATTAACTGTCACGCTTGTTACATTGTGGGCAACATTTACAGTGACACCGTCGTAGGAGCGGGCCTCTGCAAGGTTTACGCTTACGCCGTTTACAATAATCGGCCCAAGGTCATGCACATTGCCGTACTGTATTTGGCCGTACAAGGCTGCTTCTATACTAATTACCGTGTTCATCGCGTTTAGAGCCTGGGAAAGTGTTATATCTTCCCCGTCGTAAAATGCTTGCCAAACAGAACGCACTTCGTTTATGGCACTTACTAAAGCGTTCATTTGCGCTTGTGTTATCCACTGGTACCAGTGTGGAACATCATTGCCGTCCGTGCTTACTACCAGATAATACTCTGTAAAAATCTCCATGTGATATATCCAAAAGTCTAAATCTTCCATTATATAAGGGATATAGCTGTCATCCATTTCATGGAAGAAAAACTCTAGGGTAAGCTCTAAATCGCCCCACCCCATATAGAAATCCAATACAACGTCATCAATGGGCTGCCCGGCTACAACAACAGGCCATCCACCGCTTATGAAGTAGTGCGTATTATACAAAAGGATTAAACTCAGCCCACCATAAACCTCCGGCACACCATCAAAGGTGACGGTAACGGCAACACGCTGGCCGGGCCCAACACTTTGGCTTGGAGTCACACTCATTGTCGCGCTGATGCCGGCTATACCAATGTCATTTTCGTCAAAGCTCGAGGGGTAGTCGATGCTGAAAGCAGGCAGCACATAAAAATCAACAAAAAAGACCTGTTCAACGTCACCGACGTAGAAATAGTAATAAATGTCGCAACAGCAATCAAAATCAATATCCAAATCAGCATAGAAGGAAATAGCAACCACCGCATAGTACCATCCCGAATCAAGATTATTCCTTGGCGCGACGGTAAAGGTTGCTGTAGCGTTTGGCGCAAGACCGGCGGGGATTACTACATTCGTGCCGCTTAGAGTTGTGCCGGCACCCGCCGAAAGCACAAACCCACCGCCGTAGCCATACAAGTCTTGCAGGGATACGTATAAATTATCCGCAAGGGGGGCGGGGCTGATATTTCTTACGGTAACTGTCCGGGGTGTTATCGGGCTGTAACCAACGTGCACGTAACCAAAGTCAACCGTATACCAATTGGGCGGCGATACAAGGGCAACAACCGGCAGCGGTGACACATCAACCGTTAGTGTAAACTCGTTGGATTGTATAGGCGCGCCCACTCCGACATCAAGGACAAGGCGCAAATCCCATTCCACGGTTTGCGGTATTCCGCTATATTCAAACTCAATCGTAACGCCGGGACCGCAGCAGCTGCAATTCCAAAGGCCTGCGTGCCACTCCACCACATTGGCAGGGAAGCCTTGTATCATTAAGCTGCCGTAATAATTGCCGTTGTAATACATACCCCAAGCATCTGGGTAAAAGCCGTCAGTAAGCACAACGGGGAATGTTACAGCATTAAGCAAGCCATGGTAATACGAAAAACTTGCGTTCCATGTGTATTGGCCGGGCCCATCCACGGCTATGCTCACGCCCTCGGTAAGCGGCGGGATTTCAAGCTCCAGCGGGAAATCAAGGTCGTTATAATCCGTCACAAGGGACAAGCTCAGTATATCATCGTAAAAATATTCAAATTCTTCTGCTGTCAGGTCCCAAAAACCTATTTCCAGCCTCAAGAACCAGCCGTTGTCATACTCAAACCATGCGTCATACCAATAGCCATCATAGTAAAGCGGCGGAATGCCAGTGATAGATGTAATTCGGATAGAATCAAGACCATCCAGATACTCCAGGGCCAAAGTAAAAACTGCTTCGGCTTCTATCCAGTAACCAAGCTCATCGTCAAAGCAGCAGCAGGGCCCCCGAAAGCCCCAGCTCCACTCGGCACTTTCCACGCCTGTTACCTCTATTGCTGGGCCAGTTGTTGTGGATAGCACTACCGCGTCCATTGCGGCAATCGGTGCCGCCGTGTACCCATCAGGGCCGTTTTCCTGTGCCTGCGCCGTTGCCGGAAGCATTCCCGCCACCATTACAAGTGCGATAACAAGCGCAAGAATCTTTCTCATCTTTGTTGTCATTTTTATATCCCTCCTGGTTTTTTGCCCCGCTGCACGGCGGGGAAGTATCTATATAAACGGGGAGCCCCCCTGAACTGCAAAACGCGATTAAAAAGGAGGCTGTTCTTTGCGATAGAAACGCAAAGAACAGCCTCCTTTTTTAGGTTTGTATGATATTCTGTTTTTGGGAACTGCAAATAAACAGAGCTACAACTCTGCTTGCTTGCTTGCTTGCTTGCTTGCTTGCTTGCTTGCTTGCTTGCTTGCTTGCTTGCTTGCTTGCTTGCTTGCTTGCTTGCTTGCTTGCTTGCTTGCTTGCTTGCTGAAAATTGTAGCACAATTCGGCACGTTTTTCAAGCCCCCTCGGCTCTTTTTCCTCACCTCTGAAGTATAGCACAGGCCAAACCGATATTGCAAATAATTTACAAAAATGTTTAGTAGAGTAAATTATCATACTAAAATACATGGCTGTCGGCTCGTTTACAGCATAAATACGGCGTTTTGCCATGTAGAAAGGGGTAGCTTTATTAATTTACATAGTCTTTGTGGGCTTCCTCGTATTTCCTAAGTGCTTCTCTTTCGTCCGGGTCTAGTTCAAGCATATCCAGACTTTTTATTTTATTAATGGTGTCTTTTGTCATTCGGGCTACATCTTCCGAGCTGTAGTGAATAGTGATGGAATAGCCATGCTTTCTTATTTTTTCGGCATAAGGGTTGCGGCGAGCTTTTGAGAAGTCGGTTATTTCAGGAATATCACTGGTGTCAATATTTTCATAATTCATAACATTACCTCCTATATTTAGCTTGTTCCATTTTAGTTGCTTTTCTTGCAGATATTATCCGTATTACAGAACTATCGCTTCTATAGCAATGACAAACTGTTAACAATCGTAAATTCCCGCTTATACCAATAATTTTGAATCTCTCTTCATCTTGTGAATGGTCATCGTCATCAAAAACAGCGGCTCTGTCGTCACGGAAAACCGTAGCAGCTTCTTTGAATGGGATACCATGCTTTTCTATGTTATGCAAACCCTTAGCTGTATCCCACTCAAACTGCTGACCGTGGAATAAATATGTTTCCGTTGGCATATAAACCTCCCTCTTGTTTGGGCAACTGAGAAAAATCTGTTTCTTTGCGTTCAGGTACAATACCTATAAGTTTATGGTCGCCGTCATTTCGCTTGAAAACGCCTATTATTTTTATAGGCACTCCATCTACAATGCAATCTATGTTCGGCTGCCGATATGTTGATTATACCATGAGCATAACAACAATTAAACTCTCTGCTTTCAGAAACCCCTTGAAACCCCCTTGACGAAACTCCAAACACTTTTAATTTAGGTTTTTCACTCATATAATGAAGCACTCTTGTTACCCAAAGGGCATTTGACATCATCTTAGATGCGATTTACAATGCATTTAAGGTGATTTTTTTGAAAGTAATTGTAATTGCCGGGGCGACGGCCAGCGGGAAATCCGCGGCGGCGGCGGCACTGGCGCGAAAATTGGACGGCGAGGTAGTTTCTGCGGATTCCATGCAGGTGTACCGCCACATGGATATCGGCACGGCTAAGCCCACCTGCGATGAAATGCAAGGCATTCCGCATCATCTGCTGGATGTTGTGAATCCTTGTGAGCCGTTTTCTGCGGCAAGGTATAGGGAGCTGGCCGAAGACGCCATCCGGGATATTCATAACCGAGGCAAAACACCGATTCTGGCCGGGGGAACGGGCTTTTATATAAACGCCGTGTTATACGGTGTGGAGTTTTCTGACGTCGCCCATAAGGAAGAATCGGAGCTGCGGCAGCGTTTTACCGGCCTGGCCCACGAAAAGGGCGCGGAATATCTGCATGGACTGTTGTGCGAGAAAGACCCGGAATACGCCGCCGGCGTTCACCCCAATAATATCAAGCGTGTGGCCCGGGCGTTGGCATATAACGAATCCACGGGCCGCCGATTTTCCGACTATAATGCGGCACAAAAAGCCAATCGACTTCTGTTTGATACAAGTTACTGTGTCCTGACTATGAACAGGGACATCCTTTACAGCCGTATAAATGACCGCACAATAGCCATGTTTCGGGCCGGCTTGGAAGACGAAGTGCGCGGTTTATTAAACAATTATCACGAAGGGCTTGCGGCCATGCAAGGAATAGGCTATAAAGAAACGGTAAAATTAATAAAAGGCGAATACACTTTGCCCGAAGCCATATCCGCCATACAGCAATCCACTCGCAATTACGCAAAGCGTCAGGAAACATGGTTTCGCCACCAAGCCTCCGCAGCGCAGATGCTAAACGCAGAGGGCAAAACCCCGTCGGAAATAGCAAAGGAAATAAGTAGGAGGATTTATGTTTTATGAGTATTTGAAAGGCCACATGGGAATTAGCCCCCAAGTGGCCAATTTTGTGGCAGAAACAGAGGCATCGCTGACCGCACAATTTTCCAAGGCGGACGAGATTGCCGCCGTAAACCAATTGAAAATTCTCAAGGCCATGCAGCAGTCGCGTCTCAGCGACACGTTTTTTAACGGCTCTACGGGTTACGGCTACAACGATGAAGGCCGAGAGGCCCTGGAGGAAATTTTCACACGGATTTTTAAAGCGGAGGCGGCACTTGTGCGCCCGCAGCTTGTTTCGGGGACCCACGCGCTGGCGGCGGCTTTGTTTGGGAATTTGCGCCCCGGCGATACGCTGCTTTCCCCCGTGGGGCGGCCCTATGACACCTTGGAGGCAGTGATTGGAATTCGTCCGGAGGCAGGTTCGCTGGCGGAATACGGCATTTCATACCGGGAAGCCGGCCTCACCCCCGACGGCAAATTCGATTACGACGTTATCCACGAAGCCTTAAATGAATCCCCCAAAATGGCCACGATTCAACGCTCGAAGGGGTACTCCTGGCGGCCGTCCTTCACGGTGGAGGAAATCCGCGAGCTGATTCAATGTATACGAGCACGCTCTCCGCATACAATAATCCTTGTGGACAACTGCTATGGAGAATTTGTGCAAGCGGACGAGCCCGTCGAAGCCGACCTGCTGGCCGGCTCGCTAATCAAAAATCCCGGCGGCGGCATTGCCCCAGGCGGCGGATATGTCGTGGGCAAGCGGGAATTTGTCGAAAACGCGGCGCGAAGGCTGACCGCACCCGGCCTCGGCGGCGCGGTAGGCCCGATGCTGGGAATGACGCGGACGCTTACGCAGGGGCTGTTTATGGCCCCGCAAGCCGTTTCATCCGCAGTAAAAGGTGCGATTTTGGCCGCTGCCGTATTCTCGCGGCTGGGCTTTGACGTAAACCCGCTCGCAGACGCCCCGCGCTCCGACATTGTGCAGGCCATTAAGCTTAATGCCCCCGAAAAAGTTCTCGCGTTCTGCTGGGGCATTCAAAAAGCCGCCCCTGTGGACAGCTTCGTCACCCCCGAACCCGCGCCGATGCCCGGCTACGCCCACGGGGTAATTATGGCCGGCGGCACGTTTATCCAAGGCTCATCCATCGAGCTTAGTGCCGACGCCCCCATGCGCGAGCCATACATCGTGTATTTTCAGGGCGGCCTGACTGCGCCGCATTCCTTCGCGGGGGTTGTGTTCGCGCTGGATGCGATGTTTAAAAAGGGCAGCTTTACATTATGATTGTTGAAAACAAATAATGGAGAAAGTGTGAAAAATCCGCTTGCGGATTTTTTGCACCAACAGATTTGTGCCGCCGACGAAGGAGGCATGGGAGAAAAAATGAAAACATTAATCACCATAATAACAGCGTGCGCGGCAATATGCGCGGTGATACACACGCATATACACACAGCCTGTGCCGACACCGGCCTCCTGTGGCTGGTGAATAAGGAGAACTCCCTGCCCGCAGATTTTCACCCGGAAAATCTGTGTGAATTCAAGGGGGTAAAATTAAGCCTACCGGCTAAGGAGGCTTTTATCAAAATGCTGGCGGCGATGGAGTCGGATGGCATCTACGGCCTGCGCCTGCAAAGTGCGTATCGTTCGTATGAGTATCAGAGAGTGATTTTTGACCAGCGGGTGAAGGAGCTGATGGCAAAGGGCCAAAACCGCGAGGAGGCCGTTGCCAACGCCTCTCATTCGATTCAGCTTCCCGGCGCGAGCGAGCATCAATTGGGGCTGGCTTTGGATGTGAGTATAGACGGCAAGCTATCGCAGAAATTCGCCACCACCGATGCCGGCCGCTGGCTGGAGGAAAATTGTTATAAATTTGGGTTTATAATACGCTATCCACAGGCTAAAACGGATATTACGCACATCATATACGAGCCGTGGCACTTGCGGTATGTAGGTATCCCCCACGCAACTATAATTAAGGAAGAGAGCCTGACGCTGGAGGAATACCATCGTTACCTCGCCAATATTCCTATGTATGTTGTGTGGGGCGACGGATATTATTTTTTGGTGCGTTATGCGGATATTTTGCTTGAAACCGTGCTCCCCGAAACCGCAGAGCATAACACTGAAATTTCCCGTGCAACACCGGCGCGAAATTCGGGATTTATCATCACACAGCGAAAAATGAAAGGAACCGAACGCTCTTAACGCCGGTTCCTTCAAAATGTCTGAGATGCAAACTTGAGAGTTTGAGCATGGCTCAGGACATATATTGGGCAGAGGAGGCTATCCTCCTTGCCTCGGCAAGGGAAAATCCCTTACTATCAAATAATATACGCAACAATACAAGAATGGATACTCACTGTCAATGGTTTTATTTGTAAATCCACCCATGATTAGTGGGACACGCCCTAGAAAAGAGTAAATACTTCAATCGGCGATGTATCCTTGTCCGGCGGGGTTGCTTCATTTGATTTGGCAAAGCCCTTGACCTGCCCATCCATGGATATCTTGATGGCGAAGCCATATCGAGACAGCTTTTTAGCGGCTGCCAACCGCCCGCCCTCATTGCTTCCGCCGTCTATTCTTACGATGGCACCGGCGGTCAGCACTTTTCCGGAGGAATCAATAACTGTAGCCCCATCCAGGCTTAACAGTTCCTGTCTTAATTTACGGTCTATTACGGGAAACATTCGGCCTGCATTGCCGTTGGCCTCCATAAGCCGCTTTAATGTCATCAGTTTGTTTTTCTTATTGCTGTCAGACATTGTGTCAATATTGTCTAAAACATCGTGCTTAATAACATCATCCAACAATGCCTGCTTAAAGTCATCATTTACAATAGCAAAACATCCCCCGGTATGTGTAAAGGATACATCTAAAATGGTCAGGTATATCTGTTTTGCTACCTTCATTTTTTCCTTGCTGTTGACAATGCCCTTGAGATGGGCACTAATCGTAGAAAAGAATCTGTTATTATCCACATGAAACCATCGCCCATTATGCTTCACAAACTCCAATGTCTCGTTTTTAAAAATCAAAATATCACCGTTTGATTGTGACACTACCCCAATACAATTTGAAGTCTGGTCCTTAGGCCGGAAAACGCAGGAGCCGGCAAAATCCTCAAGGTGGTATGGAGAAAAGACAACGAATTCGTCATTCTTTTTTAAAGGCACATCTGATGGAGACATATACTTTATAATCCGCCCTTGGTTATCCAATTTAATGCTTGATGCCATACCATCGGTAAATACGGCACCATGACTGCTTTCCAGAAAGTCAATATAATCAACCAATCCCGTCCCCTTGGCCTCGACATCCATTATAAAGCTAAATGACATTCTTTCCCCTTCATAGGTTTTTAATGACCATTTATGAATCTTTTCCAGCAAGCGAAGGAGATGCGCGCCGGCTACTTTATCGGCACCAAGCCATTTTATAAGACCAACCTCGTATGCCAAATCAAAAATTTGTTCATGAAAGCGGGCAGAACAAAGTAAGAGCCGGTTGCAGTCAGGGAGGTTAAAATACGGCTTGATAGGAAAGTGGGGGTTATTATATTGATATTTACTGCAAGGCATAAGCTCAAGCAGCACCTTCTCTGCATGGCGGATAGAGGAATTTTTAGCCACTCCGAGCTTAAAATGAATTTGAGGACTTCCATAGCAAGGATAAATAAGTATCTCAGTATGTTCTTCATTTGCCCAAGCAATATGGTTTTTTATGCCATTGCAGAAGCCATTCTCCGTCATCAGCTCGCTTGTTGTGAGAAACAGAGGTACAACATACTTATCGACAATTTGTCTGAATTCATAAACAGCGTTATGTTCTATTTCTTCGTTGTTTTTTTCGCGAAGGCCAGTATCCATACCCAACTCCCTGTATCCCTAAGAAGCAGAATTTTGTATAAGAATAGCAAAACATGGATAATGTTGCAATGCATTGTTCAGACACCCCCGCAAAGCAAAACCATTTGACATTCACGAATCGTAGCGATAGACTCAACTTAAATATTACTGTTATATTTCATATAACTAGGAATGAGGAAATTATGGCTGTCACATATGAAGCACTAAAAAAGGACGAGCAAGTCTGCGCATATATTCAGGCGGGGAATGACGCGCTAAAGGCCCTTGGTTTTACGGAGCATTCTTTCCCTCACCTATGTCACACCGCTGAAACGGCCGCAATGATATTGAAAGAAATCGGTCACTGCGATGATACAGTTGAACTGGCCAAAATAGCGGGGTTGCTGCATGACATTGGAAATATGCTCAACCGCGCATTTCATGCGGCAAGCGGTGCGGAAATAGCCAGGACTATACTTGAGCGTTGCGGTATGCCATATAAGGACATAGGGGTGGTTTGCAGTGCTATTGGCAACCATGACGAAGGGTCAGGCAAGCCGGTGAATGTTATTTCAGCCGCCCTTATCATAGCCGACAAAACAGATGTGCGCCGTTCAAGAGTCCAAGAAACGTGCATGGAAAATATACTGGCCGATATACACGACAGGGTGAATTATGCCGTCACCCGCGCTGAAATTCAAACAATACATTCAGGGGCAAAGCTCTTCATCAGGCTTTGTCTTGATATTGACATTGATTTCACACCTGTCTTAGATTATTTCGAAATATTTTTAACGCGGATGGTGCTGTGCCGCCGCGCCGCTGCTTTTTTAGGCGCGGAATTTGAATTGTTTATTAACGATTCGAAAATAGTATAAAATATCGTTTAGGAGATAAACTCCTAAATTACATATTGCATACGGATTTGAATATTTTCCAGCTCGGCGGTGATTTCCGAGCCGATACTCATGGGCAGGCCCTTTGAGGCGTCCTGTTGAATAAAATCCTTTGTGAATTTAATTCGCGGGTTTTTGCATTTAATCAGAAGCTTTGGCAAATGGGAGGGCGCGCTGGGGCAGGGGGAAAGCTTTACGGAATCTAATGCGGGGCTGATTTCGCCGGACAACAGCTTGTGCAAGGTGGCGCGTCCGCCATACTCTATGAGATTGCGGTATTGGGTTGGCGCGGCGGTTCGGTTTTTGGTATCAATTACCTCCAGCGCGAGCCGCCCTGTAAACACGCGCCCCGGCGTATTGCGAAGCCAGAACAACGCTACCAGAAGCAGCAGACCAAGCCCGATTCCCACAGAGCCCCATAGGCGTCCGTTTTGCCCGTATTCTTCCGCCGCGGGGGCAGGTGGAGGAGTCGGCTCGGGTGTTGGCGTTGGCGTCGGTATTGGTGCCGGCGGCGGAATCACTACCGGCTCCGGCGTCGGTTCCGGTGCTGGCTCCGGCGGCGGCAGGGCAATCATGGCGGCGAAAATAGTGCGGATAATTTCCGGCAAATCCTCTGCGTGGCTGGTTTCGAAAACCAACCCGCCTGTGGCTTCGGCGATTTTACTTATGTACGCAATGTCTAATCGACCGTCGAAATTCAACCCGATGGTGTAAATAGGAGAGCCCATTTCTTGAGCGATTGAAATTGCCGTCTCAACATCCTGTTGCGCGATGGCGTTGGAACGCGGGCTGGCCGGGTTTACGTTAAGATTTCCGTCAGTCAGCAAAATTATTGCGGGCTGGCGGCTTTTGTCATACCCGCTGTGACCGTCGTACATTATACGAACCGCTTCCATCAGGCCTAGACCGTGGTCTGTCCATGAGGCGTAATTCAGCTCATTAATAAAGCTGCCAAAAGAATCCCTGCAATCCTGTCCGCGAATTGTGGTCATAGCGCGGCTGCGCTCCACCTGTCCGGCGTAGGCCACCACGCCAACACGGTCGCGACCTTCGGATAACATTTCGATAAACAGATTCATGGCGTCCCGGGAAATCCGCTGTGGGTCGGCGGTGCGCATAGACCGGCTGACGTCCAGCACCAGCACCGCGTCGATGGGAACCAGCCCCGCCGAAAGACTAAATAAATCACAATCATATGTACAATCATTTTGAGTTTCGTAAGCGAAAGCTATTTTCGCCCAAAAAACCAAAAGCCCCAGCAGCAGCACTGCCAAAAGCCCGGCCGACAATAGCTTGGCGAGAAATCTCACCACCGGGTCAACCGTTTTCATTAAACCATCTCCTTAAGATGCAATAAACACCACCCTAGAGCTTTCCACTTTTAGAGACTCCCCGCTGTAACCGTCCCGGATGGCAACTGCGCTAAAACCCGCATCAAGCAGTTTATCCCGCACATTTGCCGGGGGGTAAGCCCTCTGACGATGAAGCTCTGAAAAAGCCTCGCCCTCAGCCATGGTAAAGGTCATGTGATATTCGTTAATATTCGTTTGCGGGTCGTAGCGGTTTTCCCATACATATGCTTCTCCGCTCTCGGCCCGCGCTTCGAAAATATTATCCTTTAATACCTCCTTAAATTTATATTCCGTGTTCATGTCAAAGATGAAAACTCCGCCGGGATTAAGGAAAAGTCGTACACGCCTGAAAACCTCGGCCAAGTCCCGGTCGTTCAAAATATAGTTCATTCCGTCACAAACGCACACGACTGCGTCAACCGTGCCGTACAGGTCAAGCTCCCGCATATCCTGCGCAAGGAAGAGTATATTCGTGGCAAGGCTCTGCTCGTAGGATTTTCTTTGCGCTTCGGCAAGCATATCCTCCGAAGCGTCCACTCCGATTAAATCATAACCTAGCTTGGCCAGCCGCAAAGTTATATTGCCCGTTCCGCAAGCTAAGTCCAGCACCAGCGGCGCGTCAGAGCTTTCCCGCTCATTGAACCACTCGCCCAGCAGGCCGTCTATATATGCCGCCCATATATCATAGGGCGCGTCCGACATTAATGCGTCGTACATTTGTGCAAAACCACCATACATAAAATCACCCTTGTGCCAGGCTTCATCACCGCACATGCCCGGCGGTATATAGAGTTTTCATTGGGATGAGTAAACAAGGGGCATCGAAATCATAGGGCACAAACAGGCAGTGTAATAGTAAACGCTGCCCCGGTTCTCTGGCCGGTCAGATTTTGGGCAACAATTCTGCCCTTGAGGCTTTCAACAATATCCCGGCTAATGGCAAGACCCAAGCCTGTGTTCCCATTTTCCCCTTTATAAAACCGCTTGAAAATATGGGGCAAGTCGTCGGGATTAATCCCATCGCCGTCGTCTTGGATTATAATTTCCAGGTTGTTCTCTGATACATGGCAGCTAACCTGCACTTCATTTTTAGCATGGCGTATGGCGTTGGACAGTATATTAATAATTGCCCGTTCCAGCCTGTCTTCATCCGCCGTTATCATGGCTGCGCCCGGAGGCACAAACATAGAAATTTCCTTGTCAAAGTTCTGAGCGATAGGCTTTACCCGTTCCAGGCAGTCGTATAGCAGGTTTTTTATGTCCAAAGCGGGTAGTGCCTGGGGTATCTCCGCGCCGCTGTCAAGCCTTGACATATACAGCAGCCCGTTAACCAGGTCGGTCATTTTTTGCCCTTCGTGCAGTATGATTTGCGCGGCTTCCTCCTTGGTAAAGATGTCCTCCAGGATGCCTTCGGCATAGCCCTTTATTGACATTAGCGGAGTCCGCAGCTCGTGGGATGCGTTTTCAAAAAATTGCTTTTGGTTGGTTTCATAGGCTTGCAGCATGTTTGACATATTGTTCATGCTTATGGAAAGCTGATTAAACTCGGAATCTTTGAAATCGCCCGGGGACTCATTAAAATTCCCGCGGCCGATGGTTTCGGAATATTTGCAAAGCCTGTTTATGGTTCTTTTGAATCTGGCAGACATTATAAGGGTAGTTATAAGGCTTAAAATTCCCGAAAATGCGAGCAGCAACCCCAATCGTTGGTTCATGTTATTCATAAAGGCTATAGCGGAGCTGATGTCTGAATGAAGCAAAACGGATACCGCCTGCGTGGTATGAGGGACAGCGCGCATATAATACGTACCCCATGTACCGACGACCCTTACCATTTCATCGCTGGAAAACCGTGCCGTATTTGCTAAATAATAGTCTGCCAAAAATTGCATATCCACCCGCCGTGGGTTATCCAAATCAGGCAGGCTGGTGAGTATTATTGCGTTATCGTGGTCTAACACCATCAATTCCGTGTTTATTATAGAGCTTCGCGATTCACTAACCCGTACTGCTACAGGCTGAAACAAATTAATTCCAATGTTAATATCTTCCTCCGTCACCAGACGCCACCCAACATCAGGGGTAGGCGCATCAAACCACAGTTCAACATTCGGCATGTGTTGGGTTACCCATACATTGGTGTCGTGAGGCAAGATGGGAGCTATAGGTGAGATGAATTCAAAATCATTTATATTCCCTCTTGGTATTATTTGCATTCCGGCTTCGTGCCCATACAGCCTTGCCCTTGTCAAAGCAGGATTATAAGCTATGTTCATAGCACGGTACATTTCGATGTTGAACTCCCGGTCGGCCTCTGAGCGAATGTACGCCCTAATCGTTACGTTAAACAAAATGTACACCATCAGAAAACTTAGGAAAATGACCCCGGTGTAGTTAAGCACCAGTTTTTTCGAGAAGCTTTTCAAAACTCCACCCCCATCTTTGAAACTCTGAAACCATAGCCCCATACCGTATCTATAGAAACACGGCTTCCCATCGCCGAAAGCTTGCGGCGCAGGCGTTTAACCGTGGCGTCTGTGGCGCGGGTTTCAACGGCATTGTTATAGCCCCAGATTTTATTTAGCAGTTCTTCCCTGGATACTGCCCTGTCTTGATTTTCAAGCAAAAAGGTAAATAAACTAAACTCGGTGTTGGTAAGCCCAAGGTCTTTATCGTTACAGTAGGCCATCAGCTTGTTTTGATTAACTGTTACATCGGCAAATGTTATGGACTCCTTGCTGTCTGCCGGGGCTTCCGTATCCATGTCAACCCTGCGGAACAGGGCCTTTACGCGCATTGTTAGCTGTACGGGACTGAACGGCTTTGTAAAGTAGTCGTCGCTGCCGAGGGATATGCCGGAAATATAGTCATCTTCCGTGTCTCGTGCGGTTAGCATAATAATAGGAACATTTGAGCTTGCCCTTAGTTTTGCGCATATTACCAGACCGCTGTTGCCCGGCATCATTATATCCAGTATTACCAAATCGCAGGGTTTCGCTAAAAAGGCTTCGTGTAACGCATCGCCGGTTTCAAAGGCGGTTACATAGTAGCCTTCTTTTTTTAAAAACGACTGAATCAAATGCCGGATATTTCTCTCGTCATCGGCAATATAAATCAATTTGCTCATGAGAACACCACCTAACCTAGTATATCACCCATAAAAATGCACATTCAATGGTTGTCGCAATTTTGTTACAGTTTTATGCTGATTTTTGCCTAATTACTTTTCTATACTTAATCCAATCACCCAATGGTGTAAAAAATATGGAGGTATTTGGAATGAGAAAAGCAATTGTACTTTGCCTGTTGCTGATTGGTACATTACTGTTGGCGACGGCTTGCGGCAGGGAGGATAACGGGGCCGGGGTAGATGTGACTATGGGGCGTTATACGGAAACGGATATTTCTCCGCCTATAGAAGGAAGGTTTATGAGCTTTTTGACCTATGACGGTACAATCGTGGCTTTTGACCATGGGCTGCGCACTAAATACAGCAGTGCCGACGGCGGTGAAACATGGATACAGTCGCCGGGGCCCGGAATTGATACGCCTCGCTTCTCTATGGTTCAGGTAGGAGCGTTTTTGCCCGATGGCCGGTTGCTGGCTTATGTTCAAGACGAAGGGCTGTACATGATTTCCCCAAACGGTAGTTACGAGCATTTTCCGGTGGCGGAAATCGACGACCCCATAGCCGCAGGCCAGCGCGTTATGGTTCAGCTAATCGAGGTGCTGGGAAATGACCGGCTGTTGTTGAGCTATAACGCAATTACTATGATGATGCCGACGGTGCCGGTTGGTGACCGAGGCGGCGACCGTGTGCAAGGGTCGCCGGACGAGCCTGCGGAAGATACGGATGAATACTCACAGGAAGAATACGAGGAAGAGGAAGAAGAGCGGCCGGCTTTTACCGGTGCTACCGACATGACCCAAGGCACCACGTTACATGACCTAACCACAGGCGCGCTGATAGCCGAAATGCCGCTGCAAATGCATAGCACTGCGGCGGGGGCGGTTGCGTCAGATAGCCACTTCTATCTTTTGGAGCTGTTCGGAAGCATGGGAACCATCAGCAGTTTTTGCTTGGTTACCGGCACGCCCACCGGCTTGCCCGCCATTAGCCTGGGTACGGGTATGGGCGGCATGATAAGTGGCTTCAGAATGGGCGGCGGAATCGGCATGGCAATAAACAGCTATGGCGAATTATTCGTTATGCATGATGACGACTTACTGCACATAGTCAACGGCAACATTGAGACCCTGCTGGACGGAAGCGCGTTTGCCTTTGGCTCGCCGGTGGTCAACACCAACAAACTTATGAAGCTTGCCGACGGAAGCATAGTCATAGGCACGATGGAGGGCAACCACCAAAGCCAACTGCATAGATACGTATGGGATGAGTACGCAACAATAAACCCGGAAAGAACCCTACGGGTATGGTCGCTGACAAATAACAACTTTGTCCGCTCCGCCATTACGGAGCTACGCAGAATGTACCCCGATGCTTATATAACCTATGAAATCGCATTGGACGGCGGGGGCGGTGTATCTGCTTCCGATGCCATACGGACTTTAAATACGCAGCTGCTAAGCGGCCGGGGGCCGGATGTACTTATACTGGACGGCACAACCGTGGGGAACTATGTGGGAACGGGAATGCTTTTGGATTTATCCGGCAGCATAAGCACGGGTGATATGTTCGAAAATCTGCTTGCACCCTATATTTTACCGAGAGGAGCAATATATGCTTTGCCCACGCAGTTATTAATACCAACTTTGGTGGGAAGCCAAGCCGCTGTCAACGAAATTGTAAGTTTGGAAGCCCTGGTAGACCGAGCTGTGCGCGGAAACCCCGCTCCTGTCCTTGAGATGGGGGGCATGTGGGGGGGCGTTCCCGAAGAATATCGCTCGGAGCTGCATTTCGATACCCTTAACGAGCTGTTTGTCACGCTGTGGCTGACCAGTAAGCCCGCAATAATACACAATAACCAGCTGGACACCGACGCGCTTAGGCGGTTCCTGGCGGCTGTACAGGCCATTAGCGATAAGTACGGGCTAGGCGAAGAGGGGCATTTTGGCGGTCAGATTGCTTTTGCTACCAGTGGCGGAAGGGGGGGCATGAACGTGATTACAGGCTCCTTGGTGCACTATCTTATGCATAATACCAACCAAGCGGTATTTTCCCTTGGCCATATGATGACTTTGCAGATGCTTACACAACCGGGCCGTGAAGATACACAAATCTCCCCGTTCCCGGGGCTTGTGCCCGGCGTTTGGCAACCGTCCACCATTGCGGGTGTGTCTGCCGATACGGATGTCGCCCCATTCGCCAAGCAGCTTATTAACACTATGCTGTCCTTGGAAGTGCAGCAAATAAATGCCGGTGAGGGGCTACCCGTCACCCGCGCAGGAATCACGGCACAAATAGAAATCATAAACGAGCCTTTGCGGGAAATGGAAATGCCCACTATGGATTTTGATGTAGACGCCATGATAACTCAGCTCCGCACCCCGGCCATGGATGAAGCCACCTTGCGTGAAATCATATGGGGCACCGTGGAGCGGCTTGGCTCAGGCACCCTTGACTTAGAGGGAGCGGTGAGGGAAATTGAGCAAAACATCCGCATTTACCTTGCTGAACGTTCGTAGAAGAATTCGCAAGGGCGGCGAGGGTCTGTTGGCTCTCGCCTTCCTTGGCCCCAGCCTTGTGGGAATAACCGTATTTTTTCTGATTCCCTTTGTGGATACTATACGCCGAAGTTTTTACGATATACGGGGCGTAAACTTCATAGGGCTGGAAAGCTATGTAGCTGTACTTAATAATACGGCCTTTAGGCTAGCCGCTGTAAATACTGCAAAGTTTGCGGCCATCTGCATACCCCTCCTGTTAATCGTAAGCCTTGGCACCGCACTTCTGCTGCGCTCTATAAAACCGTTGGGCAAGACTTTTAAGACGACCTTTTTGCTGCCTATGGCGGTGCCGGTGGCTAGTATTGTTCTGCTGTGGCAGGCGGTATTTAACTATGGCGGGCTTGCCAACAGTGTTTTGCAAACACTTGGGCTGGAGACTGTGGCGTTTATGGACTCCTCTGCCGCCTTTTGGGTACTGGTGTTCACCTATCTGTGGAAAAACAACGGGTATAACATGATTTTATGGCTGGCGGGGCTGGACGGCATTTCCGAAACGCTGTACGAAGCCGCCCGCGTGGACGGCGCGAACGCAGTCCAATCCTTCCGGTATGTTACGCTGCCCTGCCTGCTGCCCACGGTTGGCTTAGTTTCCATTCTTTCCTTGCTTAACAGCTTTAGGGTTTTTAGGGAGGCGTATCTAGTGGCGGGGGCATACCCGCATGATTCTATGTATCTGCTACAGCATTTGTTTAACAACTGGTTTCAAAATTTGGATATTAGCAGGCTTAGCGCGGCGGCTACCATGCTGGCGGCGGTGCTGCTGGTTATTATTCTCTTGATGCGGAGATTTTTAGATGAAAAAGAGTAGAATACCTTGGCTTACTGTTAAGCTTATACCCTTGTTAGCCTTGGCGTTGCTTGTGTGGTGGGTTATTTGGTTTATGGTTATGGGCAGCTTAATGTCCCTTGAGGAGCTAAGAGGCACAATAGGCCCGGCACTTATCGGTGCGGAAGGGTATTCAATCTGGCCGATTTTGCCCACATGGCCTACATTGCGCCCCTTAGTGGCTCTGCTGTTGGATACGCCGCAATTCTTTGTGATGTTTTGGAATACGTTCAGGCTTGTTATACCTTCGGTTTTGGGGCAGTTTATTTTGGGTGCGCCTGCCGCTTGGGCATTAAGCCGCTTTCGCTTCAGGGGTCGCAAGGTGCTGGCAACGATATACATTGCCCTTATGCTGCTGCCCTTCCAAGTAACCATGGTGCCAAACTTTCTGATTATCGACAGGCTGGGGCTTATGGACACCACTTGGTCGGTTATTCTACCCTTTGCCTTTTCGGCTTTTCCTGTTTTTATTATGATGCGGGGGTTTGACGCGGTGCCCCGCGCCCTTTTGGAAGCTGCGTCCATTGACGGGGCAGGCCATTTCCGCACTTTTTTTAAGATTGGGCTTCCTCTGGGGGTGCCGAGTATTCTTGCGGCATTGGTGCTTGGCTTTTTGGAGGTTTGGGGCGCGATAGAGCAGCCCATGACCTTTCTGCGTGACCCCTCGAATTGGCCGCTGTCCTTGTTCTTGCCGCAAATTGTTACGGAAGAGCTGGGGCTTGCCATGGCGGCTTCGCTGTTAATGCTGGCACCGGCCGCACTGTTTTTCTTTTTTGGTCAAAAGTATCTGGAATTGGGCATACAAGCCGCCGGAATCAAGGAGTGAGGATATTGGAAAATAGAAGTAGAGACAATGGCCAACGCCGTGCTGCGGGTAATATTTTTAAGTTTCTTGCGATTATGCTTGTTTTAACTTTGGTTGTGCGCGGAACAAGCGCGGCGACACTGGCAAGCGTGAGCGTAGCCATGCCGGGCAGAGGCGTAATTATCGAAGATATTTCCGGTATCGCCACAGTTTTCGCAGCGGAGAATATTAACATAGAGGCACCGGAAGGTCTTACGGTTTTAGACATGCTGGTGGGTTTGGGTCAAGAGGTGCGGGTTGGGGATGCAATTGCCCGCTTCTCCATGGAGGAGCTTGTAGAGATGCACATCCGCGAAAACACCGCCTTGGAAAGGAAACGCCTTGATTTAGAAGGGCTGCAACAAACCAACACCGTAGACTCATCCGTGCTGGATAATGCACAACGCTCACTTACCCGTGCTTTAGAAGACTATAGCGCTGTGGTACAGCGGGACGAGGAGGACGTAGCGGTGGCCAGGACAACCCTGGACACACTGCTCTTGGAGGGAAATACCCAAGCCACTCGTACTTTGCTGCGGGCATTGGAGGACTACGAAACGATATCGGCGCAGGGCAGAGCCGATATCGCGGATGCCCAGCAGGCGTTACTTGAATTTCTTTCCTCTCCGCCTAACGAGGCAGATGATACCTCATTGCAAAACGCTATCCGAGCCCACCGGCGGGCATTGGATGATTTCATGTCGGTTAGGGAGCAGGGGGAGGCGGATATTGCTGCCTCCCAAGAGACCTTGGATGAGTTGCTTGCTCGCAGGCCGGCGGACTTTGACCGCACCGCGCTGGAAAACGCCCAGCGTGCACGCAACCGCGCCCGTGACGACTATAACGCCGCAAGGCAGCGCGGGCAGGAAAGCATAGCAGCCGCGCAAAACGCCTTGGACCATGCTCGTTGGATGCTTAACCTAGCACTGCAGGCGTATCCTCCGGACCAGGCAAGCGTTGCGGCGGCAATGGCTAACCTTGATACGGCTAACGCCGCCCTTAACGCCGCGCAAAACACAAGAGATACGACGCTGCTTCAGCTAAGCCGTGCGCTGGAGGACGCGGAAACAGCTTTGGCGCAATCCCAGCGCAATTTTAACGAAAGCCAGCAAGGCGAACTTGAACACGCGGAGCAAGCACTGGAAGACGCGCAGAACCGCGCCGCAAATAATTTGCATCAAGAAGCGCGCAGGCTGGAAGACGCGGAAATAGCCTTGGAGCAAGCCCTGCGAAATTTTGCCAGCGCATGGGAGAATGAAGTGGAGAGCTTGGAAAACGCGCTGGAAAACGCACAAACAACGGCAGAGAACAACCAGCGGGCGGCGGCGCACCGGCTGGAAGACGCATCCTATTCCGCAGGTGGCGAAATAGAGCGGGCACAGGAGGCATTAGTAACAGCGATAAACCGGGCAAACAATAACCGGCAAACGGAGGCACGGCGCGTGGACGACGCACGAAACGCATTAACTGCCGCACATCAAACCCATCAGAATGCCCAACTCCAGAGCAACGAGGACACTGTGAGAGGCAGTCTTTCCGCAATAACATTGCAGCTGGATATAAACAGCCAGGAAAAAGTGGTAGAAACGCTGGAGAGGATTATGTATAACAATGGCGTTTTATATGCGGATAAGGGGGGCGTAGTCGCCACCGTTTTGCCGTCGGGCAGTGAAGTAGGCCGGACGCCCCTTGCCACACTAAGAAATATCGAAGGCGGCTTTGAGGCACAAATGGAAATAACCCGGGCAGAGGCGGAAGGGCTGGCTGTGGGAAGCCAAAGCCAAGTAACCACCGGCGGCGGCTCGATATTTTTTACCCCTACGGTAACGGGTGAGGTGTCCGGCATCTCCCAGCCGAATGAAAACGACCGTGTAACGGTGACAATCCGGCTGCCCGACGGCAACTGGACTTCGGGGCAAAGAGTGGACGCCCAGGTTGTATTAAGCAGCAGCAGCTACGACTTAACCATACCTATTTCCGCGCTCCGTTCTGACAATGCGGGTTACTTTTTATATATTGTAGGGCGGCGGGCAACAGTGTTGGGGCTGCAAAATATCGTAACCCGCATGAATGTAAACGTTGTGGCGCGGGATAACGAAACGGCCTCCGTAAGCGGCCCGGTTTTCCAGAGCAATATTATTGTGGCAAGCAGCCGGGCGATTTCCGACGGAGACCGTGTAAGGGTGAATGGGGGATGACAATGAGATTCTTCCGCCGTGCTTCTTTGGTGAGTATTCTGTTATGGTGCGCCTTTGGTTTTTTGCTGGTGGTGGGCTTTCGGGAAAGTAATATAATCGGCGGGTTTTCGGGGATATCATTAAGATACGAGACTCCCATAAACGGTTTAGCCGCCCATAGGGCGCGGCAGTATTCCATTACTAATGGCGAAACCTTTTGGCTTACCTTTTGGCAAGAGGGCAGCGCGTTTTTATCAGTCGGGCGAGGCGAGGTGTATTCAAACTCTATTTCGTTTTCCGGGGATGCCGCATTGGTATGGCCGGCGGAATACACAGCAGGCAGTGCGCCCGGCTCTTTGGATAACAACGGTGTCGCTGTGTCGGAAGGCTTGGCCCACCGTTTATGGGGCAGTACGGATATTGTAGGACAAGGTGTAGAGGTAAACGGAGAAAAGCGCGCAGTGCGCGGCGTATTCCGTGGCGACGCGAATCTGGTGCTTCTCTCCTTCGGTATAGAGGATACTTCTCACAGTTGGAGCGGCATAGAGCTTTCCGGCGGCGAGGCCCATGCCACACGGGGGGATGCGGAAATCTTTGCGTTGGCATCCGGATTGGGTAGGCCGGATTATATTCTCATGGGCGGGGCAATGGCCTTTGCCAGGTTTATGTCTATTGCCCCCCTGTTCATACCCATTATTTACGCCCTTGTGACAATTGCAAAGTTTATCCGAAGACATTATTCATGGTTTGGCGTGCCGTTGCTTATTGCGGGGCTTATTGTGTTTGCGGTTTTGTTACCTGCTTTGCTGGAAAGGTTGCCGGGTTGGGTAATTCCCACCCATTGGAGCGATTTTTCGTTTTGGTCGTCGCTCCTTCGGCAGGGAGGGGAAGGTCTAAGGGAATTCCTAAGTGCTGACCCTGGGCTGCGTGATGTTGAGCTAAGGATGCATCTGCTGCGGCTGATGGGGATTTCATTTTTGTCGATATTCTGCGGGCTGGCGGTATGCTTCAGATGGAGTATGAGCACGCCTGAAGAAAGGGTGAATGTTTAGTATTAGTGTGTTTTAAAATATACATATCAGGTGTTGACAATGGAATAAGTATATGATTTAATAGCGCGTGTTGTTTAGTTTTATCAAACAAAATATTTGAAATTGGTGTGCCTATGCAGATGACCGAAATCGGCGAAAAGCTGAAACAACTTCGCATCCGGACCAACCTTACCCAAGAAGAGCTTGCCAGTCGGTGCGATTTATCAAAGGGATTTATATCCCAAATGGAGCGTGGCCTGACCTCGCCTTCGATTGCCACTCTGGTTGACATTTTGGACAGCCTTGGCACAAATCTGACGGAATTCTTTAAAGAACCCGACAATGCTCAAGTTGTTTTCAAACAAGAGGACGCTTTCACCACAGAAGACACAGGGGAGGACTGTCAGCTCTGCTGGGTTGTTCCCAACGCCCAGAAAAATATTATGGAGCCTATTATCGTGCGTATTGGGCCCAAGGGACGCACCGCAGAATACGGCCCTCACCCCGGCGAGGTTATGGGGTTTATTCTTTCCGGCACAGTTGTATTGCATATAAACAAAAAGCATTGGAAGCTCAGGAAGGGGGAATGCTTTTATCACACGGCCTCCGGCCCCTACTATTTAGAAAATAATACGGGAAATCCGGCGGAAGTCTTATGGATAACGTCGCCGCCTAATTTTTAAAGTGTGGGGTGAGGGTAATTGTTGAAAAGAATATTTGTCTATCCATATATATTATGGATGTCTGTCTTTATAGTCGCTCCGCTGCTGATAGTTCTGTGGTTTAGCGTAACCGCCACGGCCCCCGACGGCACTGTTTTTACCTTCTACCATTTTACACGCTTCTTTGCGCCCGCCTTTGAGGGCCAGCCTTTTTTTCAGCGTATCTACATAGCCGTGATGACGCGCTCTATCCGGCTGGCTGTTGTCAGTACAATTGTTTGCTTTGTGCTGGGATACCCCTTGGCATATGCTTTGGCCAAATTTTATAGCCACAGGTCGTTTTTGCTGTTCCTGTTTATGGTGCCCTTGTGGATGAATTTTTTACTGCGTACATACGCATGGCTCACAATTTTAGAACAAAACGGTGTATTAAACGCGGTGCTTTCTTTTTTAGGGCTGCCCACCGTTGACTTGCTCTTTACCGATACCGCCGTGGTAATAGGAATGGTCTATAATTTTTTGCCCTTTATGGTGCTTCCCATATACACGGTTCTGCGGGACATGGACAATTCCATTATCGAAGCGGCGCAGGACTTGGGCGCGAACAGAGTTCAGGTATTTTTGCGGGTTGTGTTCCCCATGAGCATGTCCGGCGTGATTTCCGGCCTCACGATGGTGTTTATGCCGGCTGTCACCACTTTTGTAATATCAAATCTGTTGGGCGGCGGCCAGTTTATTTTGATTGGCAACCTGATTGAACGGCAATTTATTCACGTTGGAGATTGGCATTTTGGCTCGGCGATGGCAATCATCCTAATTGTAATAATCTTATTTATGATGGGCCTTATCAAGCTGATTGACCGCCAGCCAAAGGAGCCTGACGGAGCAACGGTTGAAAGGGGGACGCTGTATTGATTAAAAAAGCCTACACGGTTTACATGGGGCTGATGCTTTTTTTCCTGTACGCGCCCATTGCCGTGCTGATGATATTTTCCTTTAACTACAGCCCCTCGCGGAATTATTGGGGTGGTTTCTCCTTGCGCTGGTACCGGGACTTGTTTAATGACCCGCATATCCCCCAAGCCTTGTTCAATACGCTTGTAATCGCGGTGCTGTCCTCCTTGATTGCCACAATTATCGGCACCATAGCCGCCATGGGTATAAATTCCCTTGGCCGCAAAACAAAGAGCATTATAATCGGCGTCACAAACCTGCCGGTTTTTAACCCCGAAATCGTTACGGGTGTGTCGCTAATGCTTCTGTTTGTGTTTGGCATTCGTGTTTTGGGCTTTGGTGAGATGGGATTTGCGACATTGCTTATGGCTCATGTTTCCTTTAATGTGTCCTATGTAATTTTGTCGGTTATGCCGCGGCTGAGACGCCTCGACGGCAATCTTTTTGAGGCGGCAATGGACTTGGGCGCGCCGCCCATGCGGGCTTTTGTGCAGGTTGTGCTTCCGGCCATACGCCCCGGCATCATTACGGGCGCGTTGCTGGCTTTTACCCTTTCCGTGGATGATTTTATCGTCAGCTTCTTTACCATCGGTCCCGGGGTCAATAATTTGTCCACATTAATTTTTTCCATGGCGCGGCGCGGCATAAATCCCCGTATCAACGCGCTTTCCACCATAATTTTTATAGTAGTAATGATTCTTTTATATATCATTAATAGAAGAGACTCTAAAAAGAGAAAGGAACATTTAGCATGAAAAAATTTATTTTGGGGGTGGCGTTGCTTGTGACGCTGGCGATTTCGTTCACGGGATGCAGAGGCGAGGAAATTCGCGTATTCAACTGGGGAAATTATATGGACGAGAGCATATTTGCGGAATTCAGGGCGCAAACGGGCATTCGCGTGCGATACTCAAATTTCGGGTCTAATGAAGAAATGCACACCCGCGTTACGGGCGGCGGCGGAGCCTTTGACTTGATTTTCCCGTCGGATTACATGATAGAGCGCATGATTCGGGAAGAGCTGCTGCTGCCGATTAACTTTGATAATATCCCAAATATCCGATATATCGACGAAAGATTTTTTTATTTGCCCTTTGACCCGGAAAACAGATATTCCGTGCCGTACAAATGGGGGACGCTGGGGATTTTGTACAATGCGGTCATGGTGCGCGAGATTGCCGGCGATATCGTTGTAGACAGCTGGGATATCCTTTGGGACGAGCGTTTTGCCGGAAATATTTTTATGTACGACAGTATGCGCGACAGCTTTACCCCGCCCCTAAAGCGGCTTGGTTATTCGCTTAACACAACGGATATAGACGAGCTCACCGCCGCCCGAGATATGTTGATACAGCAGCGGCCGTTGGTGCGCGCCTTTTTGGGCGACCTTGTCAAGGACTCCATGATTGGCAATGAGGCCGCGCTGGCACTGGTTTTCTCGGGATGCGCCAGATTCTCCATGGGGCACAACAGCGATTTAAATTATGTCGTGCCCCGGGAAGGCAGTAACATCTGGTTTGACTCCATGGTAATCCCTCGCGGAGCACGCAATCAGGCTGGCGCGGAGGCTTTTATCAACTTCCTAAGCAGCCCGGAAATCGCCCTCCGAAACACACTCTACACAGGCTTCACCACCACCAACTGGGCCACCCTTGAAATGCTGCCCGATGAAATCCGCAACGACCCTGCCTTCTGGCCCTCAGACGAAGTAATCGGCATCAGTGAGGCATTTATCCACCTCGGCGAATTCACCGCCGTTTGGGATCGCGCCTGGGTGGAGGTGCTGGCAACACGATAGCAAACGACCAATTCAAAACGCGAAGCGGGCGTGATACTGACTTGTGGTGAACGAACATGGCGTTTGCGAAGCAAATGCAGTTCGTGAACCGTTTACAAGGCATAGCCCGATTCGCGTTTCTGAAAGTCGTTTGTTATATGCCGCTTGCTATATATTAAGAATTAAGGAAAATCTTCTGTGCCTCACGGGCGTCGTGCAAAGTCTTTTCGATGTCTATTGTGCGGAATTCGCCCTTTTCGTATAAAACGCGGCCTCGGCAGATGGTCATTTCCACGTCGCGACCGCCTGTGGAGTACGCCAAATTAAGGGCCGGGTCATAGCAGACTGTCTGGCGCGGATTGTTAAAATCAATAAGCAGCATGTCCGCGTCGTAACCTTCGGCTATTTTTCCGCTCTCGTGGCCCCGGCCTTGGGCTTTCGCGCCGTTGGTCGTGGCCATGGCAAGAGCTTCCATAGCGGGCAAGGCCGTCGGGTCTCCAGTGGCGTACTTTTGCAAAAGAGACGCCATTTTCAGCTCTTCGAACAGGTCATGGGAATTGTTGGAGGAGACGCCGTCCGTTCCGAGGGCGACGTTTACGCCTAACTCGCGCATTTTTACCACAGGGGCAAGGCCGCTTGCCAGCTTCAAATTGGAAAGGGGATTATGCGCCACGGTAACGCCTTTTTCCGCTAAAATCTCCATGTCGTCCTCTGTAATCCAGACGCCGTGGGCGGCTAAGGTTGGAACATCCAAGACGCCGTGCTCGTAAAACACTCGAGCCGGCGTTTTTCCGTATGTTTTTATACAGCCCTCATGCTCCGTTTTTGTTTCCGACAGGTGAATGTGCATAGCCAAGCCATGCTTGTGGGTAAAATCCATCACCTGTTTCCACGCGGGCGGATGAGACGTATAGACTCCGTGAATGGAAGCGTCTATTTTTACGCGGCCATCCTTTTTATTGTGATATTCGGCTATGGCGCGGAGGGTTTGGTCGTACACATTGTCCTTGTGGAAGTCGTAGGTATCCTTGTCAAAGCCGATTACCGCGTTGCTGACGTTTGCCAGCATTCCCGCTTCATCGGCCACCCGCGCCACTACGTCCATAAAAAAGTACATATCCGTAAACGAAATCGTTCCGGAGGCTATCATTTCCGCCGCCGCAAGGGTTGTCCCAATGCGAATCAGCTCGGGCGTCCATTTGCGCTCCGCCGGAAAGATATAGTTGAACAGCCAATCCTCCAGATTGCGGTCGTTGGCATAACCCCTAAACATCGTCATTGCCGCATGGGCGTGACAATTGTACAGCCCCGGCATCAGAACCTTTCCCGTACAGTCGATTGTCCGGGCCGCAGTAGACGGCGAAGGAAGCGTGGTGCTTTCACCTCCGCCATTATCGCCGGAGATATAAGCAATTTTTCTGCCGTTTATCCCTACGTCCGTACCGCTCAGCACCGGAGCAGCAGGGTTCATGGTTACAACCGTCGCGTTTTTAAATAAGATATCCATTTTGGTTGTCCTTTCTTAGTAGTTACGATTACTATACCATATAATACTTTTATTTTCCTTCAACGTATTTATAATATAGCAGTTTTTGTAACAGTACGCAGGGGGAGGCACCCAAAGGCACTGGGCCGGCTGCTCGTGCAAAAAACAGCAGGGCGTACACTGGAACTGAAACTAAAAAAAATAGACGGGAGTAAAAGCTATGGAAGGAAAGGTATTGTTATACGACTACAACGACGTAAAAATAGGGGAAACTTATGTGCGCAGGGCAAGGCAGCTTGTAAAGCAGCAAAGGGCTTTTTGGACGGACGGCAGCCAAACGGCCATCCGGTTTTTGCCGGGCGCGGAAAATATGGAATCCGCCGCACATGAAGAAGACCCCGCCGCCGATAAGAGATTAATGAAGCTGGCAAGGACACGGGTAATACTGAGGACTGTTTTCAAGGTGAATTGTATGGGTTATCTTGCGGTCAATACTTTTCTTGTAGCCATTTGGTTCTTCGTGGCCGGCAGGGGATATTTTTGGCCCGGGTGGGTCATCGCGGGATGGGGTCTTGGTCTCATTATCATGGGTATTGTCTTCAAAGCGGTGACATCCACCGGATTAAGCTTCAATGACAAGGTCGCTGATGAGTATGACAGGATGAGAGGCAACTGAAAATCTTCATTGTCAGGGCAACAGCATTTACTTTGGGCCCGAGAGGCGGGCGGTCTCCGGGGCTTGGGGTTCCGTTCGCTTAAGGCTACAGCTTTGGGCGGCTGGTGAGGCGGAAAAAAACAGCATTTCCTTAATGGCTGCCGCCGTTGAAAATGCACGTTTTTCCATCCGCCTCAATGCGCCGCCCGCCTCCGCAAGTCGCTCACAGAATCCCCAAGCCCCGGAGACCGCCCGCCTCTCGGGCCCAAAGTAAATGCTGTTGCCCTGCTTCTTTGTGGGGCTTTGACATTTTCTTAGATTTCATATTAAAATAGGACATCTATTAATAGAAAGGTGTTGTTTTAGAATGACAAAACCCCGTTTTTTCCGCAGGGCATCGGCACTGGCCGTGGCATTGGTCATGGTGTTCTCAATTGCCGTCATGCCCCGCACCGCATTTGCGGACACCCCGGAAGCGGCCTATCGCGTCGATATTTTGACCGCGACGGACTTCCATGGTCGCGTAGACCCGCCCGAGGATTCGGCCTTTACTCACGAGCCGGGCGCAGCCCGCTTCGTGGCTTTTGTTGAGTACATCCGCTCCACCTTGCCTGACGCGGCCAATTCGGCCATGTTCGTGGGCGGCGACGAATTCCACGGCGGCGCGTTCAATGACTTTGATTTTGTCCGTGGTGACATTCCGGCGCATATGCCAATTGGCCGCGCTGCACCTACGATGGCTATGTTTAATTACTTGGGCATCGAGCATATCGCTCTTGGCAACCACGAATTCAGCCATGGTTTTGCCCGTGCGGTTGATTTCGGCACGTATTTCAACCTGATGGCGGCAGACCTGTTTTACGCTGCCAACGCCGTTGAAGTGCTGGGCGCAGAGAATGTAACCGGTGCACCCGGTGACCGCCCGGATTGGGTACAGCCCTATGATATCATTGAGTTCCCCAATGGAATCAGACTTGGTATCTTTGGCCTGATGCCCGAAGGTATGCGTGCCGTTGTAGCAGGCGGCATGGCTGGCTTTGACCTGCGCACCCCATCCTATAACAATCCCCAGGCCTACGATGACGCAATCCACGAGCTTATTGCACATCTGCGCAACTATCATGGCGTGGACGCAGTTATGGCTGTCACTCACCAAGGCCTCATCGGCACCGTGACTCCGCAAACCCATGAAAACATCTATCTTGCGACGCACTTTGATGTAGACGCCGTTGTTGGCGGACATCACAGCCAAAGCAGATATGAATGGGTAGAGCGCGACGACCGTAACGACGTACCTGTTATGGAAGCTGGTTTCCACGGCCGCGGCTTAGGACGTTTCACTTTCCTCTTTAGTGAAAACCGCGAAATTGAAGACGTGGAAGTATGGATTGCCAGTGCTTTTGGCCACCCAATTCGCGATTTTGGCCGTCCCATGGGAGATATACTTGTCCCCGGCGATGCAGCAGCAGTCAACACAACTTCTATTTTTGAAACAGAAGCGGAGAATTTGGCCGCATTTGAAAGTGTTCGCGCGCACTATGACGCAATGAACGCGATTTTGGCATACTATCACGCCCAAGCCGGCCCGTATCTTGTAGGCCCTCTTGGCCCCCATGGCGTATACATCGGTGGTGTGGACGGAGACATGGCACGCTACAGCCGTGACCAATGGATTGTGCGTCTGCTTGTGGACTATGTAGAGGACAGCCAAGATTTGAACAATGTAGTCGGCATTCTCAACCGCGGCGGATTGCGCATGGCCGCACCCTTCGAGCGTGAATGGAATGACCCGATTAACCGCCGTTCAATCTTCACCCATCTGCCCTTCGTTGACGGCGTTCTGTTGTGGGATATGCAAGGCAGCGACCTGCTTACCATGCTTAACCACTTCGGCTTCTTTGATGATGGCCGCTCCAGAACAATCATTGCCGCTGGCGCACATTATGACAATGGCAACTGGTATCTCACCAACAGCGGTGAACGTATTACAGAAAGCGGCATATATAATGTAGTTACCCGTCGCTTTATGTTTGGCGGAGTTGGCGTAAGCGGTGGCGACTCTATTCCGTTCCCCGGCAACAACCAAGGCGCGGAAGTTGGTATGGGCCCCGCAACCGCAGAAACCATGCTTGCCTCCAACCCACGCATGATTTTTGCCGACGGTAGCCTCATGCCTTGGCTTGAAGTGACAGAAACCATCGGTGCTCCGGAATTCTGGCCCGAAGCCGGCATTCGCATGGTCAACTATATCTTCGTCGAGCAGTCAATCCAACGCGGATTGATACCTGTAGCCGAATGGCAGTCTATCCTTAACGTATCTGCAACCCCCGGTGGCACCGCAGCAATCACCTCGCCATATGCCCCCGGCAACCGCACCTACACCCGCGTCATTCACCCGCAGTTTGTCACAGTAGAGGCAATTGCGAACCCCGGCTACGGATTCATCGGCTGGTTCTTGGGTGATACGCTGGTTTCTGAAAGTCCGGTATATTCCTTCACACAACGCGCCGACACCACCTTGCAGGCACGCTTCACGGCACCGGGTGCTGCACCGGCCCCTGAGCCCACACCGGCCCCTGCTCCCGAGCCCACACCGGCCCCCGCTCCGACTCCTGAGCCCACACCGACCCCCGCGCCCGCTCCGGCCCCTGTGCCCGCTCCGCCGCCCGGTGCAATCGGAACAGGCACGGTTGTAAATTGCTATTATTTATATGTACGCGCTTCCGGCACCATTAACGCCCGCGCAATCAACCACTTGCGCGTCGGCGATGTCGTAAACGTATATGAAAGAGGCGGCGCAGGTGATGCTTGGTACCTCATTTCCTTCGGAGATGTCACAGGCTGGGTGTTTGGAAGATATCTTGAGGTAAAATAATTCTTTACTTTAAAGTCACCACGGTAACACCTGTTTCACCTTCACCATATTTACCCAAGCGGTACTCCTTTACATGGGGGTGCCGCTTTAATATTGTGTGAATGGTCGTGCGCAGAACGCCCGTGCCCTTGCCATGGATTAGCGTTACGGTAGAAAGGCTGGCAAGGAACGCATCATCGAGGTATTTTTCGGCGTGGCTGGTGGCCTCCTCGGGAAGCATTCCGCGAAGGTCTATTTCGTGGGAAATATGCAGGGATTTCGGCGAGCCGCCGCCTTTTGACGCGCTCTTTGAAAAGCCGCCCTTCATCTTTAAAGAGGATTTTGAATCATCTTCGTCAAGAGATAAATCGCTTACATGAACTTTTATTTTCATTATACCGGCTTGGATTTGCACTTCGCCGCTTGCGTCCGGGGGAGTGGAAACAGTGCCGTTTTGGTTCATGGAATGGATGAATACGCGGTCGCCACGCCGTAGGTTTGCCGGGGGCTTGCGGGTGGGTTTTTCGGAAACGGGGGCAATGGTTTCTTCCAGAGAGGAAAGGCTTTCCCTTGCCTGACGACGGGCCTCTTCCAACTCTCGCTGACCCGCGCCTTCAAGCTGTTTGCGCATACTTGAAATTATGGCTTCGGCCTCTTTTTTTGCGTCTTGCACCAGCCTTGCGGCCTCTTCCCGTGCCTGTTGCTGGATTTTTTCCTTTTGGGTGCGCAGTCGTTCTTCCTGTTTGGCCACGTCCTCGCGCAATTTTTCTGCCTCGCGACGATAAACGGCGGCGCGGTCTTGCTCCATTAATACCATTTTTTTGCTGGCTTCAAGGTCTGTTACTAAATCCTCAAAACGGACATCTTTTTGGCTCAAAACCTCCCGTGCGGCGGAAATAATTTCCTCGCCAAGCCCAAGCCGTTTTGCAATGGCAAAGGCGTTGCTTTTACCCGGAATCCCGATTAGCAGCCGATAGGTGGGCCGCAGGGTTTCCACGTCGAATTCGCAACTTGCGTTTTCCACGCCCTCCGTTGACAGGGCATATATTTTTAATTCGCTGTAATGGGTGGTTACAGCGGTGCGGATTTCCCGTTCGTGCAAATATCCCAGCAAAGCGATGGCCAATGCCGCGCCCTCTGTGGGGTCTGTGCCCGCGCCCAGCTCATCCAGCAGAATCAGCGCGTTGGGGCTTAAATTTTCCAGAATACTTACGATATTGCTCATATGTGACGAGAATGTGCTTAAACTTTGCTCGATGCTTTGCTCGTCGCCGATGTCGGCAAAAACCTCGTCGAAAACCGCCAATTCGGAATTGTCAAAGGCCGGGATAAACAGGCCAGCCTGCCCCATGCATGTGAACAGCCCGACTGTTTTTAACGTAACGGTCTTGCCGCCGGTATTTGGCCCGGTGATAAGCAGCATGGAAAAATCCCCGCCAAGATAGATATCCGTGGGCACTACAGTATCCTGATTCAGCAAGGGATGCCGCCCTTTGCGAATATTTATATAGCCGCGATTGTTAAAAATCGGCTCGGTGGCTTTCATTTCAAGGGCCAGTTCGCCCTTTGCGAATACAAAATCCAAATGCGTAAGCAAAGTAAGATTGGCGTCAAGGATTTCCCCTTGCCCGCCCACAAGGCCGCTTAATTTATATAAAATCCGCTCTTCCTCGCGTTTTTCCTCGAAGTGAAGGTCTTTGATTTTATTGTTCAGCTCCACCACGCTTGATGGCTCCATAAAAACCGTGGCCCCTGTGGAGCTTTGGTCATGCACCAGCCCCGGGAAAGAGCCGCGATATTCGGCTTTTACGGGCACACAAAAACGGTCGCCACGCAAGGTAACAATGGCGTCCTGAAGCATGTTTTTATATGAAGCCGAATGTATAATCCCTTGCAAATGGTCGCGGATTCTATTATGCGCGACGCCGATACTGCGCCGGATATCCGACAGTTTTGAGCTTGCATTGTCGGCGATTTCGCCGGAAGGTTTTATACAGCGGGAAATCTCCGCCTCCAGCGAGTCCTCCGGGGAAATCCCATCGAAGTACTCCCCTAGAGCCTCTTGCGGGGAGGAAAGCCGATTACCTTCATCAGAAGCTTCGGTGTCCGTCTCACGGCCGGATTTTGCGCGGGCATCGGTATTGCCACCATATGTCACTACTTTGCGGCAGACATATAGGCATTCGCCTACGGCCAGCAGCTCGTCCGCTTGCAACATTCCCCCGGCAAGGGCGCGGCGCAAAGCAGCCCGGATATCGCTTATCCCGCCAAGGGGCAAGCTTCCCTTACGCAAGATTAAGCTTGCCGCCGCAGACGTTTCCTTTTGGGCGCGCCTAATATCATCCAAATCCGTCATAGGCTCAAGGGCGGCACACCGTGCCTTTCCCATGGCGGACGCCGCCCGACTGGCCAGCATTTCTATTATTTTGTGATACTCTAAAGTGTTTAAGGCTTTTGTATTCATGGCGACTTTAGTCCTCAATCATCATGCTTAATTCTATGGCACTCTTCTGCCAGCTTAAAATCGTTGAACCTGTCCAGCGTTGATAAATACCCGGTAATTCTGCGGACGCGGCTTATATCGTCGCTACCGCAGGCTGTGCAGGTTTTTTCGTTTTGGAGGCCTTGTTTTCCGCATTGGCGGCAGATATCCAGCGGGAAGTTTACCGCACCGTAACCCATATCCGCCTCAGACATGGCGCGGATAATTTGCTCAAAGGCTTCGATATTTTGGCCGGGTGCGGATTTTAATTCTACATATGAAATATGCCCGGCGTTGCAGTATTGATGATACGGGCCTTCGACTGCTATTTTCTCCAAGGCGGTAACTTTGCATTCTACGGGTACGTGGAAAGAGTTGGTATACCATTTCTTGTCGGTGATGCCCGGAAGAATACCGTATTTTTCCACGTCTACTTTAGTGAAGCGGCCGGATAGCTGCTCTGCGGGAGTGGCCAACAAAGAGAAGTTTAATTTATGTTTTCTGCTGGCTTCGTCGCAAATGCGGCGCATGTGGCTTACTATGGAAATACCCTGCGCCTGAGAGCCGGAGTCCTGGCCGTGATGCTTCCCGGTAAGGGCGACGAGACATTCCGCCAAGCCGATAAAGCCCACACTAAGAGTGCCGTTTTTGATGGCAGGTTCGATAGAGTCATTAATTTCCAAGTCGTCGCTGTTTAGATATAAACGCTGCCCCATCAAAAACGGGAAGTCCTTGACACGAAGATTTTTTTGCAAATCGTAACGGGTCAAAAGCTGCCGGATGGCTATATCCATTGTCTCTTCCAGCAGACGGTAAAATTTTCCGATATCATGCCCGGCGCGAATGCCCAAGCGCGGCAGGTTAATTGATGTAAAGCTGAGATTCCCGCGCCCGTCAGTGACTGCGTCTCCGTTGGCATTGGATATTACGCGGGTACGGCAGCCCATATAACCCACCTCTTCGCCGCCGTAAACTTTATTAAAGCTGGAATCCAAGAAAGAGAAAGTCGGAAACAGGCGTTTGCAAGCCACTCTCATGGCCAGCTGGAAGAGGTCGTAATTGGGGTCTCCCTCGTCGAAGTTGATACCGTATTTCAGCTTAAAAATCAGATTTGGGAAAATGGGAGTTTCGCCCTTGCCCAAGCCCCGCTCATAGGCACGCAAAAAACAATCCGTAACCATACGGCCGCCGGGGCTAGTATCAGTCCCGAGATTGATGCTGGAAAACGGCACCTGCGCCCCCGCCCGGGAGTGCATCGTATTCAGATTATATATGAAGGCCTCCATAGCCTGATATGTCTCTTGAAGGGTGTGTTTTTCCACGAGGGCGGCGATGGCCTCCTCGGTGACATGGTCTTTGAGATTGAGGGTTTCCAGATTTTCACGCAGAAAGCGTTCCTGCCGCTTGCGTTCTATTTCAACGTAGTCGGCCATATCCCGGTCAAAAAAGGCGAAGCTTTGCCCGCCGTGCATGTCGTTTTGATTGCTTTGCAGCACAATTGCCGCCAACGCCGCAGCAGAGCGGATATTTTTGGGCGGACGGATGGAGCCGTGGCCGTTGTTAAAGCCCTCGCGCAGAAGCCGCCCCAGCGGAATTTGCAGACATGTGAGGGTTTTTCCGTACCAGGACAAATCCTGTATATAGATGTCACCGTTGAGATGCGCTTGGGCTTCTTCGGCCGGAAGAACCCGCTTTAAATAATATGCCTTTGAAGCCGCTTCGGAAATCTGCAAGACCTTCGCCGACGGCGAATTGCTTACGTTGGCGTTGTCCCGGTTGGTTTCCCTTACGATTTCCGCCACGGCGTCCATCAACTCGCTCCGGGCCTCGCGGATGCCCGTACGTTTTTGACGGTACAAAATATACGCCTTGGCAACCTTCGTGTGGCCGCCCTCAATCAACACCGTTTCCACCATATCCTGCACGTCTTCCACGGTAAAGTGATTATCGGGGTATTTTTCTTCCAGCTTTTTTAAGACCTTCAGCGTCAGTTCAAAGGTTACGTGATGGCCACTCCCATTGTACCCTCCCGTCGCCTCAAAAGCTTTTTCTATACACGCCGTAATCTTGCCCGCGTCAAACGGAACTTGCTCACTGTCCCTTTTTATTATGTATTTCATGCCGCGCACTCCCCTTTGCTATACGTCTGTCCGCATTATAACTGTGAGGTTTTGGTAAGTCAAACGCATAAAAATTACCCCGGTCTCATACATATACATAAATGAGAGTTAAGGGGTGCAATCAATGGGTGGTACGAAAATTTTTGTGCTACAAATGAAGAGTTTAATCCGAGTGGGGATAATCGTGCTGGTGGGGCTTGCGCTGATAATAATGGCGTTGGTATTTCTGCTTCCGGGCAGACGCGGCACGGCGGAGGAGCATCCGCAGCCGGGAGCCACAGCACGGTACATACCAGGCACGTATGTTTCGACGATTATACTAAATGATGTGCCGGTTCATGTGCGCGTAACCGTAAGCGAGAACGAAATCCTGTCCATATACATGACGGACATGGCCGACATACAAAGGGTATTTTACCCGCTATTCGAGCCGAGGATGCACGACCTGGCGCAAGAAATCCTCCGATATCAGTCGGCGCACATCAACCCGCAAACGGACTATCCGGTAACGACGGGAATCTTGCAACAAGCCGTAATATCGGCATTAGAGCTGGCTTACTACACGCCCTCTGACTAGCACTAAAGTGCCGTCGCGCAAAGCGCGTGTCCCACAGCGAAGCGAGGAAGCGTAGTCGGGCTTTGCCCGACGGAGCGGCGGGGGGTTGGGGG
>Ga0209755_10000946_pt1 | contig 48999 bp, 52 predicted proteins | sample TergutCo191P1_FD_187301 | JGI IMG/M metagenome (GOLD analysis project Ga0209755, IMG submission 187301) | Cornitermes sp. P1 segment gut microbial communities from Petit-Saut dam, French Guiana - Co191P1 (SPAdes) (version 2) | ecosystem: Host-associated > Arthropoda: Insects > Digestive system...
ATAAAAAAAATTATTCTAAAGACATATTATTAAAAGCAAATAATTTTTTAGAAATATTTGGCAAAGTAACATGGATTTCCGGGATTGTTTCTTTTGTTGTCGGCGTTATCTTGTTATTACGAAATTTAGAATACGCTGATAGAATAGGGCCTAATATGTCTTTAACATTATACTCATTAATATATTGCGCCATAATAAATTTAATAATTATTATTCCAAATATAATTATTGTTAAAAAACAATTAAAAGAATAAATGTTAAAAGTATGTCAGGGGTATATAAATGAAGGATAATGACAAATCGTTTCTATTAAAACTATCGGTGTTTTGCAAAAAATATAAAAACATTATCTCAATTATTTTATGTTTTATTTTTTTATTCTTACTTGTTAATAATGAATTTAGGAAAATTAATTTGAAATCCAACGGAAGTATGATTATAATAGGCATCATATTTCTTTTAATAATTTTTATAATTTTATATGAGATAAGAATTATTAAAAAAATTCTGACATTTAATGAAAAAGAACTAATTGTTACTGGAAAAATATTCTCTGCTGAAGCGTACAGAATTAAGTATTCTCATGATGATATATATAGATATATTATTGGGAGATTTTATAATAAATATTTCCACGATGATACTATTTACCATATATATATAGACGAAAAAGATCAAATAAAGAAAATTTATTCTGTAAAAACATACAAGGAATGCCTTGATATCATTGAAGAGATAAAAAAAACAGGGGTAAAGATTTATGATGATACCGAAGCTTTATATCTTAGAGAAGACGATTTATTCAGAAATTACTATAAACTAAAGAAAACCTTTGAAGATTTTACTAATGAAAACAGCATCTAAAGAAACAAAGTAAAATGAAGAAAACCTTTATTGCGATCATAATTTTTCTCATCATACCATTTGTCACTGTTTGCGCTCAAATACAGCCTGTCAGTTCGCTTTTGAACCGGTTTTCACCGTTAGCAGAAATTATCATACGCAGTCTTGGAATGGAAGACAAAAACGGCAACGGCATGATCGACATGGGCTTAGACGAAGGTTACGAAGAATTTATCCAAAAATACGGCACAGGCGGAACTTTAGTAGAAAAACAAAAGAGCGTAGACTGCGGTTTCCATGCTAACAGAGTAATGATAGGCGCCAATAATAACAGACTGGAAGAAAATGAAATTGTTAATTATTATTATATCAACATAAGATTTAAACCCGAATTTAACAGAGAAACAGATACTATTGAAGGGGAAATAGCCGCTTTTATCCGCGCAAATAATCTTCCGTTAATTTGGCTTGATGACGAGCAAGGAACTGTGATGAATGCCGTTACGCGAATACTGGGAGCAGGCTGGAATGATCCTACTGCGCAAAGAACGGAAGATGAAGCTGTAAGATTGTTTACAAGGGCGTTAAATGGAATGAATGTCCGTGGGCGAACCGGACTGCCAAGCAATAACGGCGGATATTATACGATGCCAGAAATGGTTACCCGCAGAGCCGGTTATTGTTTTGAAATCGCGCAATTCGGGCACTGGTTTTTTTCACAGTTGAGAATAAATTCCGTATCTGTTAATGCTGATTTAACCGTATCAATATTACATGAAGTTGTCAGGTTCGCATCCGGCAGAAGAGTTGATTTTTTTGGCAGCAGTAATAGGTATAATGTATCCGCTGATAACTGGCACATATCGAATCCCCTGCAGAGCATAGGAACATACTACCTGATAAAAGGAAATGTATCGGAAAACAGGAGCATATTTGAGCAAGCTGTTTTATATGATAAATATGAAATATCTAATACTGGCAGATTAATGAATAATTATTTTAACAATTCGGCTAGATATCATGCGGCTAGTATCATAAACTTAGGCATATTCCTTTTAAATAATAATGATGTAAGCATGTTATTAAACACAAGACAATTAAACTCCTCTATGGTAAGAGATCAGGTAAAATCAATTTTACTAATGATGCTTGTAAGTTACAATCTGACCAGCAGTAAATCCGGCTGTGACCATATCGCGGGTTTACTGGAAACCCATTACGCCAATGACATGACTGTCAAGGAATACCTGTATAATTACAGATTATGATACCAAAATTATAAAGAATTAACCTTTTCCCTGATAATTAATGGGAAAAATCAAAAAATGAACAGGTTTTTCATGCTTGTGGAATTCCGCATATTGCATTAAAATAATACAATGTGTAAGCATGGACTCTTAAAAATATTAGCTGTCTTGCCCATGCTTATCCTGTTTTTTACCGGCTGCGGACAAAAACAGGAAGAACTTTCTAACCTTCCTGTAAACTGGACGTCGTTCAGGGATATACCGGGCGTTACCGCCGAAGAAATCGCCGCGATAGAAGAATTAAAGAATAGGTACAGCCATTTTGTGTACGCGATGGTTTATTCGACAGAGGCGTTCATCGATTCAAGCACTTATATGAAGAACGGCTACTCCACCCTGTTCTGCGACTGGCTCACAAAACTATTCGGAATATACTTTGAACTGTCTTTTATTGACTGGAATGATATTCTTCGCGGGCTAATAAGCGGCGAAATTCATTTTACAGGGGACATGACGCCGACTCCCGAGCGAAGCGGAACGTTTATTATGTCGGAGCCAATCGCGCAAAGGACATTAAAGTACATAAGGCTAGCGGACAGCGCTCCGCTTTCAAGAATTGCAGAATCAAGGAACCTGCGTTTTGCGATGTTCGGCGGAACCATAACATACGATTACATTGTATCGTCGCGCGTTTATGAAGATTTTGATGTTATAGCGGTAAACAATTATGACAGCGTTTACGGTCTATTAAAATCGGGGGAAGCGGACGCGTATGTAGGCGAGCGCATTGTGGAAGCGATTTTTGACACTTACGGCGATGTCGTTTCCGCGGATTTTTTCCCGCTGATTTACAATCCTGTTTCAATGGCGACGGCAAGAAGCGACCTTGCGCCTGTGATCTCTATTGTTAATAAAGCCCTTCAAAACGGCGGAAGTGAATTTTTAAGATTGATGTATAAAAAAGGAGAGCATGAATATCTCAAACACAAATTCAATTTGATGCTCAGCGAAGAAGAACGCGCGTTTATCAGAAATAACCCCGTAATTCCGTTCGCGGCGGAGCATTATAATTATCCTATAAGTTTTTATAATAAATACGAAAAAACATGGCAGGGCATTCTTTTTGACATAATTGATATTATCGCGGATTTATCGGGCCTTTCCTTCAATCTTGTAAACAATCAGTATAATGACTGGTCTCATCTTTTAGCGCAGCTTGAATCAGGCGAAGCCAGCATGATCTCCGAGCTTATACACACAGATGAAAGAAGGGATAAAGGATTTTTATGGCCTGAAACCCCGACTATATCCGACAATTACGCGCTCCTTTCCAAGTCGGAATTGCCGAATGTAACGCTTGAAGAAATTCTTGCAACAAAAGTCGGCATACCTGAAGACACCGCGTACGATGAAACATTCTACGGCTGGTTCCCGAATCATCCGTATACATATGTATATAAAAATATTGACGATTCATTCAGCGCGATGGAACGCGGCGAAGTAGACCTTGTGATGTCGAGCCAGAGAATGCTTCTTGCAATCACAAACTATAATGAGTATCCCGGGTATAAAGCGAACTTTGTTTTTGACAGAACATCTGATTCGTTTTTGGGATTCAATAAAGATCAGGGAATCCTGTGCTCAATTTTTAATAAGGCTCTTAAACTTATAGACACAAAAAGCATTTCAGGGCAGTGGATGCTGAAAACATATGATTATAAAGGAATGCTCGCGCAGGCTCAGATTCCCTGGCTTATCGGCGTGCTGATTCTTTTGTCGTTTATATTAATTCTTGTTTTTATCATTTTGATCAGAAAGCGCAACGAAGAAAAGCTGCTGGAAGCGCTTGTAAAAAAACGCACCGCGGAAGCTGAATCTGCAAACCGCGCAAAGAGCGATTTCCTTGCGAACATGAGCCATGAAATACGCACGCCGTTAAACGCAATCATCGGCATGACGGCGATTTACAAAAACACAGGCGATCTTTCAAGAAAAGATTACGCTCTTGGCAAAATCGAAAACGCTTCGACGCATCTTCTGGGAATTATTAACGATGTGCTTGACATGTCTAAAATTGAAGCCAATAAACTTGAACTGTCTCCTGTCAAATTCAATTTTAATACCATGCTGAATAACGTAATAAACGTGGTGAATTTCCGACTGGAAGAAAAAAAGCAAAAATTAAAAATCAATGTTGATAATAATATTCCGAAGTTTTTAACCGGCGACGATCAAAGGCTGGCGCAGGTTATTACAAATCTTTTGACAAACGCGATCAAATTTACGCCTGAAGAAGGCGAAGTCAGTTTTAAGGCGGACCTTCTGGGCGAAGCCGCAGACGCTTATGAAATTCAAATCGCTATAATTGATAACGGAATAGGAATAACAAAGAAACAGCAGGAAAAATTATTCAGCGCGTTCACGCAGGCGGAAAGCGGAATCAGCCGTCAGTTCGGCGGAACAGGTCTTGGCCTTGTTATTTCCAAACGCATAATAGAAAAAATGGAAGGCAGGATTTGGATTGAATCAGAATTCGGCAAAGGCGCAAAATTTATTTTTACGATAAAAGCGCAGAAGTGCCCTGATGAACAGAATGAAGAGCCGGACAGCTCCGGTAAGCCTTTAAAAATGCAAAAGAATGAGTTTTCCGGTAAACGCATGCTTTTGGTTGAAGACATAGAAATAAACCGCGAAATCATTATCGCTTTGCTTGAAGACTCAGGTCTTTTAATCGACAGCGCGGAAAACGGCAAAGACGCCCTTGATATTTTTAAAGCGTCTGCGGGCAAATACGATATAATATTTATGGATATTCAAATGCCGAAAATGGACGGATGGGCGGCGTCGCGGCAGATACGCGCTTTGGAAGGCGGATACAAGGAATTAAAAGGCAGTCCGCGCAAACGGATACCAATAATCGCGATGACGGCGAACGTCTTCAAGGAAGATGTCGATGCGTGCATTAAAGCCGGCATGGACGATCATCTTGGAAAACCGATTAACGTTAACGATATGTACGATAAATTAAGAAAATATCTTACAGCGTAATCTCATGCCGATAATAATTTTTCTGCGCAAACGAGTTTGACCGCGGCGCAAAAAATATCAAGGGCTTCCTTTAATTCATTGAGCGGCGGGCAGGTTGGAGCTATGCGGATGTTCCTGTCTTCCGGATCAACTCCGTTGGGAAATGTCGCGCCTGCCGGAGTAAGCGCAACGCCCGCCTGCGCGCACAGCGACACAACTTTTTTTGCGCAGCCTTCTTCGATTAAATCAAAGCTGACAAAATAACCGCCTTCAGGCTCTGTCCACTTCGCAATACCCAGACCTCCCAGTTCGCTCCGCAGGGTATCGGAAACAAGTTTAAATTTAGGCTGTAAAATCGCGGCGTGTTTTTCCATGTGAGCCATAACGCCGCCAGCGTCTTTAAAAAACCGCGCGTGGCGGAGCTGATTTATTTTGTCAGGACCGATTGTCTGCGCCGTCAGACGCTGCTTTATAAATTCGCAGTTCGATTTTGACGACGCGATACACGAAACAGAAGAGCCCGCGAAACTCACTTTGGAAAAGGACGCGAACTCGTAAACCATGTTCGGGTTTCCTTCTTCTTCGCAAAGACGGATGATGTTGCGGATTTTAAACTTTTTATTACTAAGATCATGAAAGCCATAGGCGTTGTCCCAGTAAATTCTAAAATCTTTCGCGGCAGGTTTCAGCTTCGCGAACCGCTTTACAGTATCATCCGAATAGACAATGCCGGTCGGGTTTGAAAATTTCGGAACGCACCAGATGCCTTTAATCATCGGATCTTCTGCCACAAGTTTTTCTACAGCGTCCATGTCAGGGCCGTCATTGCCGATCGCGACAGGGATCATATCGATATGAAAATATTTGCAAATTGTAAAATGCCTGTCGTACCCGGGCGAAGGGCAAAGGAATTTTACCTGCCCCTGATTCTGCCAGGGCTGTCCGTCCCTTACTCCGTGCGTCATATTTACGGCGACGTTGTCAAACATTAATGCCAAAGAAGAGTTGCCGCCTACGATTACTTCATCTGCCGATACGTCAAGAAGGTCTGCGAATATTTTTTTTACTTCGGGGATGCCGTCAATCCCGCCGTAATTTCTGCAGTCGGTTCCGTTTAGAGCCTTGTAATCATCTTTGCCAAGGCATGTAAGCATATCGTTGCATAACGCAAGCTGTTCGTCGGAAGGAACTCCCCTTGTCATGTTGAGCTTTTTGCCTTTTTCTTTGTGTTTGTTAAAATTTGATTCCAGTCCTTTCTTTAACGCGGTTAATTCCGCTTTTGTCATTTGTGAATATTGTTTCATCTCATTTTCCCTGAGATTACATTACACTTTATAAAGACTTTCGCCAATAGGATTTTTAACGTACAGGAAAAGAATCAAAGCCCGCGCTTTTAAGCTGGGCGATTGTGCGGTTTTGATCAGGGCCGGAAGGAACAGTGACAGCCCACATTTCATTTCCGCTAACATTACGCGTCTCGATGGAAGCAGAAAAACCCGCCTGTTTTAATCTTGCTTCCTGCGCCTGCGCGTTTGCCAAACGGCTGAAAATTCCTGTCTGCAGTCTTGCAGCTGTCAGCTGCGATGATGATGATGATGATGAAGGCTGTGCGCTTACAGCGGAAACCGCGGCGGTGTCGTTTTCAGCTAATGAAAGCGAATCAAGCCCGCTTGCGAAAAGCCAGAAAGGGCTTGGCATAATAACAACCGAAGAAGCGCCGCGCGCAATCCTTCCTTCAGGCGTATTCGGGAATTCATTTACAAGACGCATCTTCCATCTTTCTTTAGAAGCGCCGTCTGATATTTTCCAAAGCGTAAAAATAATTTCCGCTTTTAACTCGGCGTATTCAGGATTGTCGGCAAACGATCCGAGTTCGCCGTGATCGCCTGTGACAATCGCCCTGATACTTGCGTCAAGAAAACGCGCGCGCGGATATCTTGATAATAACGGCACAAGCGCCGCCGCCGCTCTATCAAACTCGCCCATCGCGGCAAGACAATACGCGCAGGATAAAAGCGCGATGTCGTCTACCCTGCCGGGAACCGCAGCGGCGGCTTCAAGCCAGCTTCGCGCCGCGCCTTCGATGTCGCCTGACAGCTGGCGGACTCTCGCAAGACGGACAAGGGCTGCGTGTTTATCCGCGGCTGATATTCCCTGCCTTGCGATTTCTCTTTCGATGCTTTGAATCTCAGCTGTCAGAGCTACTCCCGACTGCGCGAAAATATTTAAAGGCGCGAACACAGAAATAAAAGCAATTAATAATACTGTGATAATTAAATAACGCCTTGCGGGTCTTATCATTTTTTGCCGCCAAGCCTTTTTGCGAAAAATCTTTTTTTTGCTTCAGTGGCGTCATTTTTTATTTTCTCGTCAGGTTCAATCGTTACAGTCTGCTCCGGCTGCAACGGCTCGGGAGATTCGTTTGCTTCGGTATTGGGGTTATGGTGTTTTTTTCTGTATCTTCTTAGTATCAGGAAAAAAAGCGGGATGGAAAATAAAAGCCCCATAACAAACGAAACAAAAATTGTAATAAATATCGGGACATCCGTTAACTCTGTAAAACCGAAACTAATGTTATGTCTGTTATCAAGGTTAAATGTAATAAATACAAGAAAAACCGCGAAAACAATAATCATAATAATCAAACGCCAGGGCATATATTTCTCCTTAAATAATAATTAAATCCTTTGCTCTGAATGTGTTCCCCTTTACCGACGAAAGCGTTATTTTCGCAAAACGCCCAATCATTGACCTGCTGCCGGGAACCGCGGCCATTTCGTCTTTTTCAGTCCTCGTTATTAATTCATCGGCATTTTTTCTGGAAATTCCTTCTATTAAAACAGTTTCTGCGCTTCCAATACGGCTTTTTAATAGAATTCCTGTGTGTTTTTTCTGAAGATTTATCACCCTGGACAATCTTTCTTTTTTAACGCCGTCGTCAATTCTTCCGGGAAGATCAAAAGCCTTTGTGCCTTCGCGGGGATTAAAATGGTACATATATGAATAAAGGAATCTGATTTCTTCCATTAGACCGAGAGTCTCTTTAAAATCATCTTCTGTTTCACCCGGAAAGCCGGTAAGAATATCCGTTGAAAGCGTAATGCCCGGCATCGCGGCGCGGATATTACCGGCCAGTTCAATGAACTGCCGCGATGTATAGCCGCGGTTCATCGCCTTTAAAACCGCGTCGGAGCCGCTTTGGACAGGCAGGTGAATATGGCGGCAAAAAACACTGTTTTGCGCAAGAACTTCGACAGTTTTTTGGGAAAAGTTCGCGGGATTCGCGGAAAGAAAGCGAATCCATTTTACGCCGCTTTTTTCCGCTTCCTTCGCGATTATTTTTAAAAGCCCGCTGAAATCCGTATCATCCTTTTCCCAGCAGTAACTATTTACATTCTGCCCAAGCAGTGTTACTTCACGCACTCCCCTTTCACCCACAACGCGTATTTCATTTAAAATATTTTCAGGGCTGCGCGAAACTTCCCTGCCGCGGACATAGGGAACAATGCAGTATGCGCAAAAGCGGTTACAGCCGTGCATGATTGGGACAAAGCTGCGGAACTGTCCTTCTTTTTCAAGGTGAGACTGCGAAAAAGAAAACACCGCGTTTTCGTTTACATCAAGTTCCGCTTTTACGCCTTTTTCCGCGGCTTCAAGAATCAACGGAAAATTGCCGCGGGCGGCTGTTCCCATCACATAATCAATCTGCGGAATTTTTTTTATTAATGACGAACCCTGCCTCTGCGCCATGCAGCCTGCGATCACAAGGGTAAAAGAGCTTCCTTTTTTTTTTAAGCCTGCATAATGGGCGATTCTTCCAAGAGCGCGCTTTTCCGCTGTTAGGCGCACTGAGCATGTGTTTAAAAGAACAAGGTCTGAGTCTTCGCCGTTTTCCGCTTCCCGCCAACCGCGCTCTTTGCATACAAGGGTAAGAGCCGCGGATTCGGCGCTGTTCATCTGACAGCCGTACGTTTCAAAAAAATAGGTCATCCCGTACCGGTCAGCTCCTTTTTTTAAGACCGCGGAAAAATTTAATCGCGTTAATAACGCCGAGAGCAAGAAGGCCGACTGCGCTTACTGTAAGCAATACTCCCGAAACAGGCGCCAGAAACGGTATGCCTAGCGCGGAAACAACTGTTAGCGCTCCAGCTGCGGTTATAAGGAGACCGGCTCTTTTGTCCGCAAGGTCTTTAGACGCAAGATTTCCAATTCCAAAAATAAGAGCAAGCCCTCCAAGGATTATGCCAGGCAGCGTAGAAGCTGATCCAAGTATAAATAAAAATATTCCCGCCGCGCCAAAACCAACCGCGCTTACGCCCATTTTTGAAAGACTCTTTGTTGTCGGAATATCATCCCTTCTTTCTAATTCGTTCATATAAATCTCCTAATAATAAAAAATAATTTTTCAGGAAAATCTGCCGACATCCCATGCAAGTTTAATCGCTTTTATCAAACCAAAGGCAATAAGAGCAACTGCGCCGATAATTAAAAAGAAAACTGCAAAACCTGTTACAGCTCCGAATTGATTGTAAGCAAGAAGCATTAAAAAACCGCATACGATAAAAAAAATCGCGGGTTTATAATTTAATCTGCGCTTTCGTATGATCATCATTATTCCGTAGATAAAAGCAAAACCGCCGATGCCGAGTCCTAGCGGTCTTACGCGCATTCCGACAAATGTCAATATGCCCAGAGCTATACCGCCAACGATAAAAGTGATAACGCCCCTGCCCTTTACAGGGAGATCTTCCGTCTGCGGATTTGCGTCTTTCCATTCAGGTTCGCTTGTCATATTGAAACCTCCGCTTTTTGCGGCGCAGTTTTCTGCGCGGCTTCTATTACATTTTGTAAAAGCATCGCTATAGTCATGGGCCCCACGCCTCCCGGGACGGGTGTAAAAAAACCGCACTTCTGCGCAACCGCAGGATCAACATCGCCGCAGATTCTGTATCCCTTTTTTTCACGCTGATCAGGTACGCGGTTAATACCGACATCAATCACTGCGGCTCCGTCTTTTACCATTTCAGGTTTAATAAGGCCGGGTTTTCCCGCCGCCGCGATCAAAATATCCGCCTGCAGTGTATGTCGGGCTATATCTTTGGTTCCCGTGTGGCAAAGAGTCACCGTAGCATTATATTCGCGTCTAATCAATAGATTTGCAAGCGGTTTACCTACGATATTGGACCTTCCGGCGATTACAACATGAGCGCCGTTTAACGGAATATTATATTCACGCAAAAGCATGATAACTCCGTGCGGGGTACAAGGCAGAAAACCCGGTTTCCCTAAAAGCAGATTTCCTGCGGATACAGGATGAAAGCAGTCCACATCTTTTTCAGGCGCGATTGCCGCGTTTACATTTTCTTCATTGATATGGGCAGGCACAGGCGACTGCACCAGAATGCCGTGAACCTTACGGTCTTTATTTAAGTCGCAGACAATCGACAAAAGCTGCGCTTCGCTTGTTGACTGCGGCAGCCTAATGTCAAGACTTTCCATTCCGGCTTCGTTAAGCGCTTTTTCTTTCGATTTAACATAGGAAAGGCTGGCGCTGTCATTGCCGACAAGAACCACGGCAAGACACGGAATAATTCCCCTTTCCATGAGCGCGCCCGCTTTTATTTTTACGCTTTCGCGGATTTTTAATGACAGCGATTTTCCGTCCAGTATGATAGCTGACAATACATTCTCCTTCAATACAATTGTTCTAAAGATAATAATACCATAAATCCTTGAGAATTTGCTGTTTTTGAATATAACTATAATTCCGGTGATTATTACAGCAGGGGCAGTATTACCATGAATCTTCCGCTCCGCGCAGAGATGGAGAAACTTCCGGTTTCCGCGACATTACTTGAACCAAAGAAACCGCGGTTCCATTTAACGTTATCAAGCGGCCACTTTAGTCCTTCGCTTCTCGCTTCCCACGGTCCGCCGCCCAGCGGAAACACGGAAACACACGCGCCTTTTTGCAATGTGCAGCTTATTATGTTTTTTACTCCGCGATCTTTTATCCCTGATCCGTCAATGCAATGAATGTCTTCTTTTTCCGTAATCCATCTTAAAGGAAAAATCTCCCTTTCCAGCATTGAATGAATTCCAAAAAGATGATCGATGCGTCCGCCGCCTCCGCCTGCCAGCCACATAACATTGCAACCTTTATCAACTGCAAGATTAAAAGCAAGCTCGGTATCGGTAAAATCCTTGTCACACGGATGGCGTATAACGCGATCCGCGGGATATTCTGCGAGCTGCGCGGGGTTGGTAAGCGAGTCCATGTCGCCGATGATCCAGTGCGGTTTTACTCCTGCGTTTACCGCGGCGGTAAGACCTGAATCGGCGGCGATAATTAACACGCCTTCATTTTTTGCGTTATTAACTTCCGTATCAAGTATGCGTTTAATTTCCTGCGCCGGGGGTCCCAGACCGCCCGTAAAAATAATCCCTAACATAGAATAATTGCATTATACTTAATTTCACAAAGGAAATTCAATTGACAAAACATATTGATCCTGTTCTAAAAGAAATCGCCTCTATATTTAACGCTAAGGACAGGGAAATCTACCTTGTAGGCGGCGCGGTGCGCGATATTTTAAGAAATGAAAAAAATCACGACTGGGATTTAACTACAAACGCGCTGCCTGATGAAGTAACAAAAATAATGAAAAACGCGGGCGCAAAAGTGATCCCGACAGGCATCAGGCACGGAACTGTTACTATTATATATAAAAAAAATACAGCCGAGATTACAACTTTCAGAACAGAATCTGATTATACAGACGGACGCAGACCCGATAACATCAGCTTTACCGCGAATATTGACGACGATCTTTCCCGCCGCGATTTTACAATGAACGCTATCGCGCTGCGTCTTCCTGACGGCAAATTAACCGATCCGTTCGGCGGAGCAAAAGACATAAAAGCAAAAATTATACGCTGTGTGTGGAATGCTGCCGATCGTTTCAGCGAAGACGGACTGCGCCCTCTTCGCGCGGTTCGTTTCGCGGCGCAGCTTGGCTTTAAAATCGAAAAAAACACTCTCGCGGCTGTTCGCGGCGCGTTGTCAGTGTGCGCGAAAGTTTCGATGGAACGCGTCCGCGATGAAATCGATAAAATTCTGGCTTCGCCCGTTCCGTCCGCAGGTTTCAGGTTAATGGAAGATACCGGACTATTGGAACTTTTTCTGCGCGAACTTGCAGTATGCCGCGGAATCGAACAAAAAGGTTTTCATCAATTTGACGTGCTTGATCATTCCCTGCTTGCCTGCGATTATTGCGCGGCAAATAATTTTTCCCGCGAAGTACAGTTAGCTGCTCTTTTTCACGACATCGGCAAACCGGGTACACGCGCGCTTGATACAGGCGGCGTTTACACATTCTACCGCCATGAAGAAGCGTCAGCCGTAATGTGCCGCGAAATACTCTGCCGCCTGCGTTATCCCAATTACGTGATCGACAAAGTATGTCATCTTACAAAAGAGCATATGTTCCATTACACTGACGAATGGTCGGACGCCGCTGTCCGCCGTTTCATAGCCCGAATAGGAGAAGAAAACCTTAGCGACATCTACCGCCTTCGCCGCGCTGATATCTACGGCTTTTCAGGCAGGAATCCCGACTACCGCTCAATAGAACAGCTTGTAGAAAGAGTTAACGAAGTCCTGGAAAAAGGAAAAGCCTTAGCGATAAAAAATCTTGCGGTGAACGGCAATGATTTAATGGAGATCGGAATCCCCGGCGGTAAAATGATCGGCATTATTTTAAAACAGCTTTTAGAAACAGTCCTTGATGATCCGAAGCAGAATACAAAAGAGAGATTGCTGGAAATTGCAGGGAGAATTTATAGAGAGAGAAGATAGCGATTTCTCTAAAATCAACAGGAATGATTATCACTTAATTAAAGAGCAATTATCTTAGTTGACATAATTTAATGCGCAATAATATAATGTTTCTTATGAAACAACTCTGCCAGTTACCGGTCAATTCCAGTATTATTTTTTAAGGAGAAAAAATGCCGGAAAAATTTGAAATATCATCAAATAAATTTTTAATAAAAAAAACAACCGGCTATTATAATCGGTTTTATTTAGGCTTTAAAAAGCCAAATAATCCTGATTTTCTTAATACACTGAAAAATACATTTAATACTGAAAATTCCCAGTCTTTAAAATCAGCCAAAAAAAGCGTTTACGATATTTTAATTAAAGACATACCACAGATTATTAAAGCTAACAATTTATCAAATTGTGTAATAATGTGTCTGCCCAGAGCGAAAACAACTGATTCTTATCATGATACTCAGCAAATGTTTAAAAACGCTGTCAGCGCCGCGGCGTCAAATATTCAGGGAGCAATTGATGGCACACAATATATAGAAAGAATTGTTGATACCTTTACTACGCATTTACCGGAGAGCATCGGACGAGCGGCGGTAACCGGAAAAAAAACAAAAAACAACGGAAAAAAACCTTACCCTGGAATAACAAGAGATACTTGTCAAATAAGTGATAAATTAATAAAGAATAAAAATATAATTTTGATAGATGATATATATACTGTTACTGTCAATATTGACGAAGATTGCATTCAGGCATTATATGATATGGGCGCTAATAATGTTATTTTTTACGCGATTGGATATACAAACATTAAAAAATGAAATATTCAAATATCGCATTAAAAATTACAGCCGCCAAAGAATGCGGAATAATAAAATCAAACGCGCAGTTTTGGAAAGAATTTAAAGATATAGAATTATTTGAAGAAAAAATTAAAAAAAACAGTTATTTTAATCATACTCTGGAAAAAACCGCGAAAGAATTTGATATTTACGGTAATGATTTTGGAATAGTATGCTTATTTGATGATGAATTTCCAGCTATTAATAAAAATGTTAAAAATAACGGAGATAAACCATATTTATTATTTTACCGCGGGTGTTTGCCGCTCTTGAATGATTTAAACAAAAATGTCGCGGTAATTGGATTATTAGATCCGGATAATGAAATAACAGAAAGGGAAACATATATAATAAAAGAACTGGTGAAAAATGAAATGATAATTGTCAGCGGACTTGCAAAAGGCTGTGATACAATAGCGCATAAAATTTGCCTGGATGAGTACGGAAAAACCATTGCGGTATTACCGTCAAATATTAAAAAAATATATCCTGCGGAGAACAATGACCTTGCCGAAAAAATTATTAATGAAGGCGGATTATTATTATCTGAATATTATAAAGAGCCGGAAAGCAGAAATGAATCAATAAACCGGTTTATAGAAAGAGACAGATTACAGGCCATGTTTTCAAAAGCGGTTATATTAATAGCCAGTTACAACAAGGGAGAAGGCGACAGCGGTTCACGCCACGCAATGGAATCCGCCAGAAAATACGGGATAGAAAGATATGTTATGTATAATAAAGAAAACGATGAAAATGATAAACGCTTTGGTCTTAACAAGCGTCTTATAAATGATAACCCGAATAATAATATAAAAATATTATATAAAAAAAATATTTCTGATATAAAAATGCTGCAAAATATGAATTTCATTAAATGGAATCATACAAATGCCGCGCAGAAAACATTTAATTATTAATAGAAGTTTTAATTTCCTGAAGTATCTAATATATATAGTTCAATATCTCTTCCTACTATTCTGTCTTGTAACTTATAAGAACTACCAGGTAAAAAATTATATGTAAAAGTAATATTATTAAAATTTCTTCCGGTTCCAGGATAATAATGAAATTTAATTGTTTGGACACCGCTTGGTATATAAACAGTTATATTATTAAATACAGTAGGACTCCACCATCTTACCTTTATACCTGAAAATTCAATTACTTCCCAATAACCACCAGGAATTACTAAAACAGCTTGTTGACTTTCAGGAATATTTTCATCAAATATAACTGTTCCTTTTGATACAATGCCTACACTTGAACTTGCGCAGCTTACAATAATACACAATAATATAAATAAAATTATTGTCCAGACCAAAAATATATGTCTTTTCATAAAAAACTCCATAATGTAAATATTTTGTAAATTTATTGCCCCAAATACGTTTTAATTTAAATGGAGCAATAAATAATTAATTTGGATTTGATATAGTAAATTTTTTCATTACCCAGAATGTATTTGCATTCCTATTCAACGCTGGAATAGAAATAGTGAAACCTTCTTTAATTGTTGATTCTTCACTAATAATTTCATTTGTAATAACATTCCAACTGTATGATCCTAGAAAATTTAATGAATTACCATATTTATCATTTGTTTGCCTAACGAGAGTATCTAATGAATATTGACCGCTAAAAGTCCCGATTGTTATATCAATTACTACCCCATTATTAATGCCGAATAATGTTGTAAGTCCTGTTTTTGGGTAATTAGAAATAAAATAACCATCATCATCTACCTCATTATTCTGTAGTCTGCGTCCAAGAAGGCTTTCAAACTCTGCCCGTGTCGTAACGAGCATTTTTTCAAGCTCAGCTACAGGCTTACCTAACGTTTCTTCCAACGTTGCTCCAATTTTTTCTGATGGCATCGAGAAACACCCTGTAAAATACATTAAAAACCCAATTGTCAGTAATGTACCCCAAAATAAAATTTTATTTTTCTTCATTTTCATCCTCCTATGATGAATATTTTACGTTTAAAGCTCGTCAGCATATAAAATACCAGTCGATAATCATACGAAAATCTCTGGAATTTTATGCTAATAAATACTTTCATAAAAGTAATTAATGACCAAACTTTAGTCTTAATACGACACATATATTGCTCCTTAAATATCATATAAACACAGATTTTAGTTTGTGTCAAGCGATTTACTAAAATTTGTGTACCATAATAAATATGAGTTTTGGGGATAATCTGAAACAGGAATTGATATACACGGGAATGTTAAAAAAAGAACTTGCTGCTTTATCCGGGGTTCATAAAAGGGCCATAGACACATATGTACGCACAAATTCTTCAATGCCTCCTGCCGATACAGCCGTAAAAATAGCAAAAGCATTGGGTGTAACTGTTGAATATTTGGTTACAGGCAGCGAGCCGTCCATACCTAACGAGGTAAGTAGACTTACTCGAAGTATTTTAGGCTTGAATAAAAGAGATCAAAAAATTATTACATTATTGATAAAGGCAATGAAAGAAACAGGCAGGTAAAATAAAATATTTCCTTAGCTGCTATTGTTCTGACAGCCTTTCCCACGCTTCCCGGGCGGCTTCCTGTTCGGCGTTTTTCTTGTTGCGGCCTGCGCCTTTTCCGTAGACGGTTTCGTTAATGCGGACTTCCATGTGAAAGGTGCGATCATGCTCGGGGCCGGTGCGTTTGATTATGATGTACTCGGGATAACACCGGAACTGCTGCTGGCAGTATTCCTGTAAAAGGGATTTATAATCCCTGTGAAAATTCGCGCCGGTTATTTTGCTTATCACGGGCTCTATGCAGCGGCGCGTAAAATCAAATGCGGCTTTGTAACCGCTGTCAAGGTACAGCGCGCCGATAACAGCTTCCATCGCGTCGGCAAGGATTGCCTTCTTGTTTCTGCCGCCCGACATTTCTTCGCCTTTGCCAAGAAGCAGCATTTTATCAATATTCAAATCCAGCGCGATTCCAGAAAGTATGTCTTCAGAAACGGCTACTGCTTTGATTTTCGCAAGATCGCCTTCGCTTTTATCTTTAAATGACTGATATAAAATTGTCGCGCAGACCGCGCCCAGAATTGAATCGCCCAGGAATTCAAGCCGTTCATTATTGGTTTTATCTCGCTGTGTTTCATTGGAAACAGATCGATGTATAAAAGAAAGATTTAAAGTGCCGGTATTTTTAAATTTAAAACCGGCGGCTTTTTGAAAAGCCGCCAATTCCTTTTTTCTGTCCGGTTCAAGACCTGCCGGGCGCGTTACCTGCTGCCCGGTTTTTGATGATCCGGGTTCCGCTGCGGCCCCTTTACCGGAATTGTTTTTATTTTTGCTGGGATTTAATAAACTCGTATGCGTCCTTAACAGTTTCAAATTCATTGGCTTTTTCGTCAGGAATATTGATGCCCATTTCTTCCTCAATGGCATAAACCAATTCGTATGTATCAAGGCTGTCCGCGCCAAGGTCCTGACGGAACGACGCTTCCATTGTGATTTTTCCTTCATCGACTTCTAGTTTTTCGGCGATGAGTTTTTTCATTTTCTCAAATAAATCGTCCATTTCTTTCCCCTTAAACAAACTTCTGGATTCGTTACCTTAAACGATTTTAAGGTACAATTACCTGTTTCCCGCGATAAAATCCGCATTTGGGGCATACACGGTGCAAAAGAACCTTGTTGCCGCAGGTATTGCATTCTATCATTGTGGGAGCGGTAAGCTTCATGTTAATGGACTGCCGACGGCTCGTCCTGGCCTTTGATGTTTTACCTCTGGGTACTGCCATAATCTAACCTCTTTAACTTATTTTGTGATCTTAACAAATTGTATATACCTTGTCAAGACGCTTTTTAAACTTTTGTCAATTTAAAAATTAACCCTTCATTGTATCATACTTTTCTTTTAAAGCTTTTGCAACCAGCGGAGGAACCATTCCGTGAAGATCGCCGTTAAATGAAGCAAGCTCTTTAATTGATGATGATCTTATAACAAAATATTCAGGATCAGTCGTCATAAATACAGTTTCAATGCCGGGGTCGAGCGTTCTATTCATCATCGATATTTCAAACTCATAGGAAAAATCTTCAAGTCCGCGGACTCCCCTGACAAGCAATCTGATGTTATTCTCCCTGAGAAAATCCACAACAAGGCAGTCGCATATGGTTACAGACACATTTTTCCAGTCTTTAACCAGTTCTTTCATCATTGCCGCCCTTTCTTCCGAAGAAAACAGGTACTTTTTTTGTTTATTTTCAGCAATTACTATCAAAAGTTCGCCAAAAACCGAAGCTGCGCGTTTAATAATGTTCACATGCCCGGATGTGGGAGGATCAAAAGAACCTGGAAAAGCGGCTTTAAACATAGGATACAGGATACAGACGTAATATAATCAAGTCAATAGAGCTTTTTTAATATCAGGTTGTATCCTTATAATGTTTCGGAAAACCTAAATAGCCTTAAACATTGACAATTCACGCTGAATGGTATATATTGAAAGTAATTTTATGAGAAATAATAAATCCGGTTTTTTAATCACTTGTTTTATTTTCTCTATTCTATTATTTGCCGTTTCCTGCGAATCAACGCCGGAAAACAAGCAGCACGATACAGTAAAACAGGATCATACAGCGCCTTCGGTTACAGACAGTAAGCCGCAGACAGAAACAGCGGATGAAGCGCATTTTGATCCGAGCAGAATAACACAGGAACAGTACAACTCGACAAGGAATGAAGTAAGGCAGTTTATAGAGAGGATAAATTTAATAATCAGAAACAGCAATTTCATGGAATGGGAATCGTTACTGTCCCTTGAATACATTGCGGAAATCGCGTCTGAAGAAAATTTAAACAGAATATCAGATACAGCGGCGATGAAAAACAGAAGGATTGTGCTTAGAAATCTTGAAGACTACTTTATACATCTTGTGGTTCCGTCAAGAGTTGATGTAAACTATCTTAATATCGAAATAGAATTTTTAACAGAAACCAGGGTAATAGCTTTTGATGAACGCTGGGATCTTTATGAACTTGAAAAAGTCGGAAATTCATGGACAATAATTAAATAAGGAGAATATTATGTTTCTTGTAAAGCGTTTTTCCATTCTTTTGATCATGGCGGCGGTGCTTGTTTCAATTTTACCGGCGCAGACAGGCAGGCAGCTGACGCCTGAAGAGTCCTATTTGATGGATACCATGGAGGTCATGATCATCACTCAAACCGCGAGAATGAGCACAAGAGATCAAAAACTTCTCGCCCTGGACTACATAGGCGAAGCGATTGAACGCGGCAATACCAATGATGAAATACGCTTAACGCTTGAATATCTTGCAAGCGAAGGAAGGCGCACTGTCGCAAGAGAAAGCGGCAGGCTCGTTAATAATTTCCCCGATGTAAGACGGCGGGCGGCAAGGTACCTTGGCGTAATAGGCACCGAAGAAGCAAGGCAGTCTTTAATTCAAATCATTCTTTACGAAAATGAACCGATGGTTATACAGGAAGCGATTAAATCGTTAGGTGATATCGGCGTAAACGTTAATAATGACACTGTCGAAGCAATCGCGTGGGTGGTAACGCGCTTTGACAACCTGAACCCCGATAACATGATGGCGCTCGCCACAATAGACGCGTTTGAAAAAATCGCGAAAAGCAATAACGGACTGCAATCTACTGCCGCAATCGAAATGCTGCTTCGCATATCAACCGGCTATTACATGACCCCCGTAAGGGAAAGAGCGAGACAGTTACTGCTGGAATTACGCACATATTAATTTGTCTTTACCGCAAGCTCTACGGCAGGTAAAGAAGCAAAAAAAGCAGTCTGTTTATACAGATAGAAGATGATAATTGATGATATTCTTTTCGCGTTTAAACGGAGAAAGATCTTCGCCCTTACCGGCGAAAGCGGAACAGGCAAAAGTTTTCAGGCAAAAATTGTCGCGCAGAAGTACCGCATAGATTTAATTCTGGACGACGGCCTTTTAATAAAGGGCGACAGAATTCTCGCGGGTCATTCGGCGAAAAAAGAACATTCATTCCTTGCGGCTGTAAAAGTCGCCCTTTACGACGAAAAATCCCACAGAGACGAAGTTGCCCGCAGGCTGCATAACGAAAAATTCAAGCGCATATTGATTCTAGGCACTTCGGAAAAAATGGTAAACAAGATCGCTTCAAGGCTTCAGCTTCCACCCCCCGCAAAAATTATCAAGATAGAAGACGTTTCAACCCAGGATGAAATTGACAAGGCGATAAGAACAAGAAGGATAGAAGGAAAGCATATTATCCCTGTTCCTTCCGTGGAAGTTAAAAGAAATTATCCTAATATTTTTTATGATACGATTAAAATTTTCAAGCGGAAGATCGCCCCCGCAGGCATCGGAACAATTCCTACACTGCATGAAAAATCGGTTGTAAGGCCTGAATATTCTAAACATGAAAAAGTGATTATTTCAGAAACAGCGTTAAGCCAGCTTGTTATTCACTTTGTAAAAGAATTTAACAGGGACGTAAAAATTAAAAAAATTCATGTTAAAGACGCTGAAATGGGCTACAGGCTTGTTATAACAATCGACGTACCTTACGGTATCCAGCTTGGCGGCAATATTCACAGCCTTCAGCAGAACATCATCGATAATATCGAACGCTACACGGGAATATTAATAGAAGAAGTTAACATTATTATAGATAAAATCACAGATCAATAGCTTTTTTCTTGTTTCGGCGGCGGCGGCGTTTTTTAACGGCATCACCTTCGCCTGCAGGCAGTTTTGCAAGAGCCGGTTTCGCTGTAAATGATCTTTTAATAATAATTCCGCGGGAAGCAAGATATTTTTTCAGCGCATATTCCATTTCAAAGCGCGGGGGATTCATCGGCAGCATAAAGACGCGGATTGTCTTGCTAATCTCCTTAAAATTGTCAGCCGCGCCCGGTTTCCATTCAAACACGCTGTCAAGATAATCGCGGAAGAGCGCGCTTAACGCCTGCCCGCGCGCGTTATCGGATCCTTTAAGTTCCGCCATGCTCTGAAGATATTTCTTTTTAAAGGAGCTGTCCCTGCGCATCAAAGACGACGCGGCAGGCTGAATAAAATTATAAAGGCCTGTTTTATCAAGCATGTCTACAATATCGCAGGCTTTATCCGAGCTTATAATTTTTAGGATTTCTTCCGTAAGCCTCGATGAAGAAATTGTTTTTAGTAAATTTGACTGATGCGATATTTTCATTTTTAAATTTAAAGGAAGCGTAAAGCCTGCGATGGCGGCGTATTTTACAGCGCGAATCATCCTTACAGGATCATCCGTGAATATTTCTGAAAGCGATATAATCGGTTTGATTATTTTTTTTGTTATATCTTTCATGCCGCCGACATAATCCACTACAATCTGCTGCTCGGGATCATAGTAAAGCGCGTTCAGGGTAAAATCCCTTCTAAGCACATCTTCATCGATTGTGCCGAACGTATTGCTTGTGTGTCCATCCTTTAATGAACGGAATGTAGAAACTTCAAAAATCCGCTGGCCGAAATAAACATGAACAAGGCGGAAGCGTCTTCCGATAATTCTTGAATTGCGGAAAATTTTTCTGATTCTTGCGGGGCTTGCCGCGCTTACAATATCAAAGTCTTTTGGTTTTTTTCCAAGAATCAGATCGCGCACTGCCCCGCCGACGATATAGGAATCAAACCCTGAGCTTTTAAGTTTTTTTACTATGCTTACAGCTTCGCTGTCTACATCAGCATGATTTATGCCATGCTCGCCGTTAATGTAAATGACGGCTTTTTTTTCCGGTTTGCCGTCAGCTCCGGCAGAATATCTGTATCTCATTAACAATGTTTATTTATCCATGAAAGAAGATTTTCGATTACTTCTTCACGGTTAGTTTCGTTTAATATTTCGTGCCTGGCGCCGGGATACAGCACAAACTCGCAATCACTTATTCCCAGATTTTTGTATATATCGACAAGGGCGGTCGGGCTTTTGCCCATATCGCCGACAGGATCGGCGCTGCCGCAAAAAACATACACAGGAAGCGCTGTGTTAATCCGCGTCATGGCGTCGGGTCTGTGTATATTGTAAAGCAGCTTGGCAAGATCCCTGTAAAAACCAACGGAGCATAAAAAGCCGCATAAAGGATCATCGATATATTTATTTACTTCTTCTTCGTCGCGGCAGAGCCAGTCAAAAGCGGTTCTGTTCGGCTTGAACGGTTTATTATAGGGGCCGTCTGCGATTGCCTTTGCAAGAGATGAACCTTTGCGCTGTCCTTTAAGGGCCGCAAGCAGCGTCATAAAAGGAATTCCGGCTTTTACCATAAAATCGCCCGGTCCTTTTGTACCCGATAAAATATACCCCGATACTTCGCTCTGCCTGCCGTTAAGCGACGCATAACCCATTAAATTCTGGGTGATAAAAGACCCCCACGAATGACCAAGTAAAAAAAGCGGTACGTCCGGCCTTGATTTGCGTATTTCCGTGTTTAACGCATGAATATCCGCGGTGACTAAAGCCGCGCCGTTGCCGTCGCCTGTATGACCCAAAAGCCCGCCCTTGTCCGCCTTGTTAATTTCTGGATTCGCCGTTTTGCCGTGTCCTCTTTGATCCGCCGCCCAGATTTCAATACCGGCTGATGTTAATTTTTCGGCAAGCCGCTTGTAACGCAGGGCGTGCTCCGCCATTCCGTGAACAATATGAAGGACGGCTTTCGGCCTGCTTTGATTCTGCGATTCTTCAGGCAGCCATTTATAAAGATAAAGCTTCGTACCGTCATGACTTTCAAAAAAGGTTTCATTCTGAACCATGGGTTTATTGTACCTGTAATTGACGCCTGTGGCAATGGAAAAAAATAACGGGTATCCTTAAAAAACTCCGGCTTTAAAACACCCTAATATGTATGTCCAAGATGCTTATGAATTAAATCAAGTTTCAGGCACCGCAATGTATCCGTGATTGACACCTTGTAGATATGCGGATTTAAAAGCCTTTTATATGTCGAATCAAAACTTTCAAGATCGGATTCGGAGAATGCTTTAATTTCAGCTAACGCAGGCTGTCTGCTTACAGGCTTTCCGTTTTCAAAACGTTTTACAAGAAGCGGCTTCGCGCTTCCTTCGATGACATGCCAGAAATGCCTGTAGTCCGCGGAATGATGCCAGAAGCAGTAACGCCCGCCTTCTTTAAGCGCGTCTGAGTCTTCATCGATGCTCATAATGTCGGCTACAGCTTCATTGTTTTTGTCCTTAATGCGCCAGACCTGTTTGATGCCTGGATTTGTAGTTTTTTCAAGATTGTCTGAAAATTTCATAACGGGTATAACATTATCGGAGCCGCTTGAAGTCCCGCCCGGATTACAGATCGCAGAAAGTTTATACACGCCTGTAAAAGCTGCGGAGTTTCCGCCTGTAACCAGTTTGGTTCCCACCCCCCAGCAGTCAACGGGAGCGCCTTCCCTTACAAGAGTATCAATAATAAACTCGTCAAGATCGTTAGAGACCGTGATTGTGGCTTTTGTCAAACCTGCCGCATCAAGCTGTTTTCTAACTTCCGTTGACAGGTATTGAATGTCGCCTGAATCAAGGCGTACCCCGAATGACTTTCCTTTGTTAGCAAGTTTTTTACCCGCCTTGATCGCGTTTTGAACTCCGCTTTTCAAAGTATCGTAGGTGTCTATAAGGAAGACTGATTTGTCTGGATAAATCGCGGCGTACGCGTCGAATGATTCTTCTTCGCCGGGAAAGGACATGATCCATGAATGAGCCATTGTTCCCATCACGGGAATTCCGAAAAGTTTTCCGGCAAGCGTATTGCTTGTCCCGAAAGCCCCGCCAATGTATGCGGCGCGGGAAGCGGAAATCGCACCGTCAGGACCCTGCGCTCTTCTTAAGCCGAACTCCATAACGGAGCCTTTTCTGGCCGCAAGCCAGATGCGGCAGGTTTTTGTCGCGATCAATGACTGAAAGTTAATAATGTTTAAAAGCATCCCTTCGATTATCTGACATTCGACAAGGCCGCCTTCAACCCTTATTATGGGTTCCTGCGGAAAAATAATTGTCCCTTCATCCATTGCCCAAAGCGTGCCGTTAAATGAAAAAGTTTTTAGATAATCGAGAAACGCTTTATCAAAAACTCCGGTTGTTTCAAGCCACGCAGCGTCGTCGTCGGAAAATGAAAATGTTTTTAACTGTTCAAGCAGCGTTCCAAGCCCCGCGAAGACGGAATAACCCCCGTCGAAAGGCTGATGGCGGAAAAACATTTCAAAGACGGCGCGTTCTGTCCGTCCGCTTTTCCAGTAACCCTGCGCCATTGTAAGAGAATAAAAATCCGTAAAAAGAGCTGATATATTCATTGTATTATTTTATACCGGTTATTGCGTTACATCAATTGTGTTTTTTCCAAAACATGAACCTGTTGTAATAGAATTAAAAATTATTTAGTAAATCGCATGAATTAACAAAAACTATCCCGTTTGATTTCATCGCAGAGACGGCTGCTTCTATTGACCCTTCGGGAAAGCCTACCCCGCGGACAGCGTCGCTGACAATAATGGTATTAAAACCAAGATTTTTGCAATCCATCGCGCTGAAAAACACGCAGTAATCCGTTGCGATTCCGCCTATAACTACGGTTTCAATTCCGTTAACTCGCATATATCCTTCAAGACCGGTTTTTGTTTTTCTGTCGTTTTCAAAAAATGACGAATACGAATCCAGCGCGCAGTTAAAACCTTTACGGTTAATAACAGAAACCGGTTTTATATCAAGATCGGGATGAAAGTCCGCTCCCTTTGTGCCCTGAACGCAATGATCGGGCCATAAAACCTGTCCTTCCGCAAGAGGAGTATTGATGACATCGCCCGGTTTGCTGCCGTTATGTGAAGACGCGAAAGAAACATGACCTGCCGGATGCCAGTCCTGCGTGGCGGCGACGCGCGCGCCTTTTCTGGCGAAACTGTCCGAGAGCCTGTTAAGCACAGGAACCACCGCATTTCCGTCTTTAACCGCAAGCGCTCCGCCCGGACAAAAATCATTCTGCACGTCTACCATTAAAAGAATCGATTTAAGTATGTCTATTTTCATAATTCATGATATATGAATTAAATTTGCATGTAAACACTGCTATTGACAAAAAAATAATTTTTTCTTATGATGAGGATAGTTATCTACATCGCTACGCGGTGCTGGTATTGGCCGTCTTAGCTCAGCTGGCAGAGCACTTGACTTGTAATCATGAGGTCTTCGGTTCGATTCCGAAAGACGGCTTAGAATATCCTTTATTTGCCGCTATGCTGCTTAATTATATCCGTAAATAATTTTTTATGGTTTGATTCTTTTTCGTTCTTGCCGTGCAGCGGGTTCCAGACCTGCGCAAAAAACGGATCGCGTTTTGCCCGTTCATAATAATTCCAGCTTTCAAGCTCGCACACAGGACACCAGTGGCCGCCTTCAAGAACAAGCCGCGGACTGGCTGCAAACTCATGATTAAACGCACAGCGGAATTTCAATTTTTCTTTCCAGTCGCCTGTTTTCATATTGTCCGACAAACATTTTCCGCCGCGGAATTCTGCAGCTTTTTTAATGTCATTCAGGTTTAATTCGGCTTCAGGCTTGCTTTCATCATAACCGTGATCAATGTGAATGACTTTATCCCAGTCAGAAAAAGGTTTAAATTCATCCATCGGCGGGATTGCGTCATACGCTTCTTTTGAGCCCCAAAAAACATTGATGTATTCTTCCAGATTATCATTAATGAAGCGCACTGTGCCGTTTTCGGTTTTTGTCAGTTTAAAAAATCTTTTTTTAATGATACTGCCAATAAATTTTTGTCCGCCCGGTAACTTGGTAATTATTTTCGCTATGGGCGTAATCGCGCCGAGTTTTTTAAGATACGCATTGTAAAAATAATCCATGCTGTCGCTTCGGAATTCCAGAATATTATTAAGCTTGTCAGAATCAAGAAAATATTGTCCGTGGAAATTCCGCGTCGCGCTCCATTTAGAATCCATTACATATGAAAGCTTTGTAATTCCAATCATTGCGAAAAGTTTTTTATATAAATTATAAGCGCTTACCCTGCAGCTTTCCCCGCCGCCGATATTAAAAATGTGACCCCAGAAATTACTGCCGAGTTTTCCCTGACGCTCTTTACGGCAAAGGTTTCTGAGCATCGCGGCTGAATCCCGATCAGAGGCGTACTCAAGCACGTTGTCAAGACCGTTATGAAACATTATCGCGTCTTCAATATCCGCCATAACAGGTCCAATAATTCCCGTCTGCCGCAGGCTCACCCAATATTTTAAATCCGATTCGATGATATGCCTTTCCGCCGCGGTCTTACTTACCGCGTAATAATCAAAGACAGCCGGTTTAATAGGATCGCCTACCCGCCCCCAATGAACCGGCGGCATACGATCGCCTGTCTGGGCAATCGTGCCGATATAGACAAGACGGGTTTTTTCTGTCTGGTTTAGTTCGCTAATCGCCTTAACAATACTGCAAGCTGAGCCGTAATTTGTCCGCATTGTAAGTTCATTTTGATAATCGGCTTTCGGCGATACAAGTCCGCCAAGATGCAGCACGATGTCTGCTTCCGTAACGCAGGCTTTTACATCGTCATAATTTGTAAGATCGCCCCATACAACAGTTAACCCTTTAATGCTTGAATAAGGTTTTAACATTTTGATATTTTTATTTGACCGACGCGCAAGTATTACAAGCTCAATATCTTCGATGTCTTCAAGCAGCGCTTTAAAGGTTGGAAACCCCATCGCGCCTGCAGCCCCGCTTAAAAAAATACGTTGTTTTCTTTTCATATGAGCCGCGAAGGGATCGAACCTTCGACCCGCAGATTAAGAGTCTGCTGCTCTACCAGCTGAGCTAGCGGCCCGAACATTAATGATTCTATCAAAATGCAAGAAGCTGGTCAATTGACAGAAACGGATGTAAATTGATAAACTTTCTGAAAAAGGCTCGCCGGCGAGAGTGGTGGAATTGGCAGACACGCCAGACTTAGGATCTGGTGCCATTGGCATGAGGGTTCAAGTCCCTCCCCTCGCAAAGAAAATAAACTTTCAATTCTTTAATTTTTATTTTACGTAAAACCGAGTAACTTAAAAACTAACAATGGGACTTGAACGGTTCAGCCCGCCGAGCGAAAGCGAGGTAAGGCGTACAGGATGTGCGCCGCGAGGGCTGAACCGCGGCCTGAAAGCCTGAGATAGGATGTCGAAGGCTGTAAGGCAAGTCCCTCCCCTCGCAAATCCTTTTGATATAAGGAGTAATCAATGTCAATAATAAAAATTCTATCCGAAGAACTACAAAAATTTATTTTGCTCTAGCATCCAGTGATAGACCAATCTGATATAAGTTATGTTTAGCATGAAATTATTATTAAAAGGCAGCAAAGAAAAATTATCCTTAGATGCAGCCGGTTTCTTTAACATCATTGCAGTTAAGGAAATGGAAATTTTAGACCATATTGAAAAAATACTTTCTGTTTCCGGTATACTAATTGCAACATCTAACCTGATTCAGAATATGGATAAAGCTTATGAGCGGCGGTTTTTATTTAAATTTACTTTTGAAAAACCTTGTATGGAAAGCCGTAAAAATATCCAACATGGTAATAAGGAGAGTATTTATGAAAAAAATTAAAGAGATGTTAGGTAAGCTTACAACATCGTTCCTTGTATTTGCAATATTATTAATTGTTTTATTTATTGTTATACCTTTTCCCGTAATAATATTAGATATTTTCACAGGATTAAATATTTTATTTGCCGTATTGATTTTATTAATTGTTTTAAACACAAAAAGAATGGCAGATTTTTCAATATTTCCAACTGCATTATTGGTTTCGACAGTATTCACACTTGCAATTAATATATCAATTATTAGAAATATTTTGTCAAATGGTTCTGAGTATAATGGGAGGATAATTCGTTTTATATCATACTTAATAGCCGGTACAGGTGAAACCGCTCGTTTATGGTCAGGTTTTATTTTGTTAATAATAATTCTATTATTAATGATTATAATTGTCACAAAGGGAGGAACGCGTTTAGCTGAAGTAACGGCAAGATTTATACTTGATAGTATGCAAGTCAAAATGATGGCAATTGAAGTTGAATATAGCGCAGATGAAATAACCGAAGAACAAGCTAAATTAAAAAAACAAGATATTCAAAAAGAATCTGAATTTTATAGCTCATTAGATGCTGTAATGAAATTTATAACAGGAAATGCTAAAATCGCGTTATTCTTTATAATTTCTATAATTATTGGTGGGATAATAATAGATCATCTGCTTCATGAAGCAGTTTTTTTTGAAGTGTTAAAATTTTACATATATATTTCTATTGGAAGCAGTTTTGTATTTTTTCTCCCAATATTTATAATTTCATTGGCAGTTGGTATTAGTGTTACACGTTCGGCTTTGCCAATAAATAAAACTAAAAACACAAACGGAACTTTTAATGGAACATGGGAAAAATAATAATGAAAAATAAAGAAACCGCGTTTTTTAACGCTCAAACTGTGAATTTTCGTGAAGTTTGTATGGGAAACATTGCTCCAAATACATTATACCGAAGCAGTCATCCAATAAAAGACAATAAACAAGAAAAGGCTATTTCTCTGTTGGTTTCTAAAGTTCAAATTAAAACAGTAATCAATTTATGTGATACAATGTCAGGAATTACCGGAAAATCAGTGATTGCCCCCTGGTATAACAGCCTCTTTAGAAGCGGACGAGTTATTGCGCTTGGTATGGATTTTAATTGTACAAGCTTTAGTTTTAATAAAAAATTAAAAGAAACATTACAATTTATTATTCATAGAGAAAGTCCATATTTAATCCATTGTCATGCAGGAGTGGACAGAACAGGTTTTGTTTGTATGGTTATTGAATCTTTTATGGGAGCGTCATTAGATGAGGTTATTAATGATTATCTTAAATCGTTTAACAGCATTTTTGAATCAAGTATTTATGACGCAAAAAAAGCCGATGAGGCGACTGTTATGCAAATTTTATCTTCAATGAGTAACTCGCAAATTATAAATGAACAAAATCTACAGCATATCGCTGAAACTTACCTTAGATGTAAAATAGGATTATCTGCGGAAGAAGTTGAATTACTAAGAAATAAGTTAAGCGGGAACTAACTATGGAAAACATTAAAGATAAAAAAAGAAAATTAACAGATGATGAAAGAGCGAAAGTAACGTATGTTTTAGATCATTTCATTAAAACATATTTAATTGAAGAACCGGAGGATCTAGATTATATTACAGAATTTGATATTTTAATGAAGAAAAAAAAAGAATATTTTAAATTGCGTTTTTTAAAAGACGAAATACCTTCAGAAATTAATTCATTAATAGAGAGGTGTGATGAATATATAGAAGAAGAAAAAAATCCTAATAATAAATCTTTTGGCGCAGCATTTGGTTTTATTATGCAGTACGATATGTGGATAAATAAATGTCCCTTTTGGCCTACAAATAATCCTGAATTATGGAAAAGATGGGATAAATTAAAGAAAATTAAGGTGAGGAAAAGAGGTAATTGAGAAAAGAAGATCACATGGAGACACTGAGGTACGGGAGATTAAATAACAAATTATTCTGATTTTACAATTTGACAAAATCTTTATTTTTAGTTTAGTATTCAAATAAGGAGAAATATTTATGGAAAATCGTGGAAAAGATACTCTAAAAAATGATTTTTTAAAAATTCACAAAACAATATCACATTATGATGATTGGAAAAGTATAGTATCTACGCAAAATAATGGTAAAATAATGGCTCCATATATACCATTTGAAGGTAAGAAATACAATGAATATAAAATTATGCTCTATGGTACTGCTCAAAATATTTCATGGAATTATGATTATAGAAATGAATTGATTAATAATTCTGATAAATGCATGGAAAGATTATACTATGATAAAAAATTCAAGAAAAAATATCCGTTAGAAAATATTTCATACAATCAAATTGGCATAGGACCTTATGCATGTGGAATTCTGCCAGCTTTAATAGGTATTTTTATATTTGCGAAATTTGGTAAAAAAATAAGTCAAATAAATGTAATTCATGATTATATTACAATGACTAATTACTATAAATACTCTTTACATACTAAAACAAAGGATATTAATCCAGATAAAATCGATAATACTGAATTAAAGTCAAAATTTAAAAAAGAATATTTAAGAATAAATGACGAATTAGTTAAAAAAGAAACTTGTTATTTTGCTCCTAAATATATTATTTCTTTTAATGGACGAAAAAACATTGTATTAAGTAAAAATAAAAATATTGAATTATATGTAATTAACGATCCAGCATGGATTAAACGCGGTGGTAGTAAGATGTTTTCAACTGGCGGTAAATGGTATAAAATTGCGAAAAAATATAACAAAGATCCAATTAATGAATTAATAGATTTATATTTAAAAAAGATAAAAAATAATGAATATGAAAAGCTTAAAGATAAAATAAAAATATATTTATTATTCTATTACGATCAGTGGAAAATTAAATAATACAAACCAATTTACTTTTCAACATCTCAATCTCCTCAACACTCGGTCCCACATTCTTTACTAATTATTCCTCTGCAGCTTTCTGAATATCAATCTTTGTAAGATTTGCACCGCGGCACATGGTCTTAATTTGATTCATAAAACCTTTTAATTTTCCGTTTTTATGAATACGGCTAGAAGCACTATCATCAAAAAAATAAGCAGCCAAGTAATTCTTACAAATTCCTTTAAGGTCTGCTCCCATTAAGGCTTCTAAAAGAGCTATTACAAACCCGGTACGATCAACGCCTGCAAAGCAATGAATTAAATAAGGTCCTTCATGTAAACTTAAAAATTGAAGAGCCGCTCTTAATTTTTTCTCATTTGATCTTACTCCCGGAATTAAAAAAGTCATATGAAGACATATTACATTCCCTTGCAGAACTAATTCGTGATACCATGGTACTTCTTTCGATAAGGCATGTATTGAATAATTGTTATCAGTGAGATTTATAATGCACTTAATCCCGGCTTTTATCGCTAGTGATGCTATGGTCTTTTTTTCATCACCGCCATAAAGCGGACTTTTGCTGCGAAACAGTACTCCCGGAGCAATGTTACCGGATTTTACTTCCATAAAATTGATATTTTCTCTGGCGTCTCATGTCAGAAATTTTATTTTCTGGATTCTTTTTAAAGAAATGGTAAGCGGAAAATTTAGTATTTCAAAAATTATTAGTTTAAAAATAGAAATATTGATATCAAAAGTATATTTTATTTATTTATATATTTCCTTTTACAATATTAAAAATAAAATCATAAATAAACTTTATTCCTAAGAATAAAAATAGAATTCCGGTTATTTTTATAATAATTTTGGGAAATATATTAAATTTAAATAATAAAAATGATATTCCGATATAAATTAATATAATTGCTAATCCAGGAGTCATAATAATGTAAACACATGTTTTTGCAAATTCCAAATTATCCTGATTATTTATAATAATTATATACGAAAATAATAAAATCAAGAGTGTCAACATAGGAGTAACATAAACCAAAATAATTAATGAAATTGTTTCATTTGTTTTATATTTATTTTTTATTGATTTTAATAAATTATATATTAGAAATATTAATAATAAAACAGATGGAAATAAAGGGATAATCATTAGTGTTTTATCTGATAATAACATTGTCATAGAAAACTCCTTTTTAGCAATTATTATTAATTTTATCTTATCAGTCTGTCAGGAAGTGATAGAGGTAAAAAAGAAGGTTTATATTTTTTAAAATGTAAAAGTACATTTAAGTTTTATTTATTCAGTAAAACATTCAGTAATTTCTAATTTTTCATTTATAAATATATGTAAAACAATATCTGAATATTCGCAAGATGCCCAATATTGCACGCTAAAACTCGGTAATCCTTCCAAACCGCCTTCAAAATATAGCCTTGGATTTTCAATTTTTTCTATTATTTTATTTATATCAAAATCTTCAAATGTTTTAATATTGAATAATTTTATTAATATTTCTTCTTTTAATATATCAAAGTGATGTTTAAAATAATCCTTAATTATTTGATTACTGCTATAATTATTAATTATGTAATGTTTTGTCTTTTTATGAATCTCGCTATATTGATTTATTAAATTTAAGAAAAAGTCTTTGTTTTTATTAAATTCATATAATTGAATAAGTGCAACTTGTGTTTTCTTTAAATTATAGTTTGCAAAAAATGATGTAGAATAACCATCATTAATTATTGTTATTTCACCCATATTTTCACTTATATATTTGGTTTCAATAGGGAATTTATTTTTCATAAACTTCTGCCTCCTGATTAATATTGGACTTGTTCGACAACTCGGTTAGTTGTCTCACAAGTCCTGCATTTTTTCGGGCTATCGAACCTTTGGTTCGCGCCTTACAAAAATGCATTTTTGCAATGAAGTTGTTCAATAACTGAAGTTATCGAACAACTCTATTATTATTCTTTGATCTATCACCATATGACAGACTAATGTGTTATATTAATTTTAAGGAGCTAAACCATGAAAAAAAGCAAAAAACTGTCAAGGGAAACGCTGCCAAAAACAGGGCTTCCAAGGGTTTACAGGATAGACAAAGAAATCGCCTCGGGACGTTTTCCCAATTCTGACGATTTGGCGCGGATTTGCGAGACAAGCATTTCTACCATAAGCCGTGATATTGAGTTTATGCGGGATCAGCTGCGCGCTCCAATAGAATATGACGCACTAAACCGCGGCTATTACTACACAGAAGAAAGGTTTCGCCTGCCTGCCGGTTTTACAAGCGCGCAAGATTTACTTGCTTTAAGCATGGCAAAAAGTATTTTTTCTTTATACAAAGAAACGCCGCTTTTTGAAGCTTCAAATAATCTTTTGGAAAGCATACTTACTCCGATCACATCCGAGGAATCCAGCGATTGGCTGGATAAAAGAATTTTGGTTCCGCAGACTGCCGCCGCTAAAGTTGATAACATTATTTGGGATAATATAGTTTCCGCTGTAAAACAAAACCATATAATAAATTTTTATTATCAGGGAACATGGGATGAAGAACCGCAATTCAGAAGAGTACATCCTTATCAGTTAATTTTTGATTCCGGTATTTGGTATTTATACGGTTTTTCCGAAGAACGCAAGGCGACAAGACTTTTTTCTTTATCGAGAATTTCACAGACAAGAGTAACAAAGGATATTTTTACGCTTCCAATGAATTTTAGTTATACAGATTCAACGTGCGATAGTTTTTTCGGCGTTTTTATCGGGCAGGAAAAAAGAACATTTGTAATTGATTGTTATGAAGAAGCGGTAATTTTTGCGTCAGAACGCAAATGGGCGGCGGATCAAAAAATAACCAAAAATAAAGACGGAATCACAATCAAGTTTTCCAGCACTCAATATGACAAAGTATTAAAGTGGCTGCTTTCCTGCGGCTGTTGCGCTATTCCAAAGAAACCAAGAAAACTTGTTGATGATTGGAATTGGCATGTGCTTGAAATGCGAAAAATGGTATCAAAATGAGAACGTATTTTTAATTGTTATATTCTTAAATTAAAACTAACAATGGGACTTAAACCATAATTGCGTCAATTGAAAAAAAGGCCGTTTTATGATATTATGTTATTATTCAGGAATTAATGATCACTTTTAAGGGTTAAGGCGGTTATGGAAATAGAAGTAATCTTGTTTTTTGTGTCGATGATAATTGTTTTCATAACAAGCGTTTTAATTTACTGGCAAAGGCTTGGCGATGCAGGCAACCGGAGGATGAAAGGTTTTTATCCTTTGTGCATTGTAACGCTTGTCTGGACCGCCCTTGATGCTGTAAAACTGTTCACCGCTAACGAGTATTTTCCGTTTATCTTTCCGGCGAAATTATTCGTGGCTTGTATTGTTCCGTATATAACTTTCTGGTTCATCCTGAATTTTACAGAATCAAGATTTGCCAAATCACGAATTATTAAATTAATTTTCATAGCCATACCTGCCGCTGACAATCTTATGCTTGTTACAAACCCTTTGCACAGGCTGTATTATGCGAATTTCAATTATCCTGATCCCGGCGCAGGCACAATGCCGCCTTCAGGTATTTTATTTTTGATTCACATAATTTTAATCTCGTTAGGTGTTTTATTCGCCTATACAATTTTGTTTATTTATATTATAAAAAATTTCCGCCGTTACCCGTTTTTGATTATCACAGGCATTGGAGCTTTTTTGCCGTTTTTATTAAACATAGTTTTCGCGCTTAACATGTTCGGCATTAAACACGATCTTTCCCCTATCGGGTTTTTCTTCACAATTGTTTTATTCGCCTACTTCTCTTATGCGTCAAGAACGCGGAATTACAGGCCGAAAATTTTCAGCGATACGCTTGTAAGGATTTCAAAATCGCCGATGCTTTTCTCCGGCAATATCGATGAAGCCGCCGAACTGATCACAAGAGAAGGCTGTCTTGCGATAGGCGCGCATCATGCGGGAATTTGGACAATAGACGAAGACGGCATTGTTATAAAAAATACGATGTATTACGGAAAAGGCATAACGCAAAACGAGCTTGATATATCGATGTGTCCTGATTACATGGAAGCGCTGCGGAACGAACGGCGGGTTGTTATAAACGATGTCAATGTCGCGAATGTATTATCGCCTGTTATCAAAGACTATTCGCCTGAAGCCTGCGCCATTTTGGATACGCCGATACGGATTAAAGGCAAACTGGTAGGCATTGTAAGCATCGAGCAGCACAAGTGTGAAGCGTATCCTGAAAGACGCGAATGGACCGCGGAAGAACAGCACTTCGCTTCGTCGCTTGCCGACTTCATGGTTATCGCGATGGAAAGCATTGAGCGGCGCAGGATGGAAAAGGCAGAAATGGCGAACAAGGCAAAAGACCGGTTCCTTGCGCATATGAGCCATGAAATGCGCACGCCGATGAACTCGATTTTGGGAATCGCGGAAATCCAGCTTCAGGATGAAACTCTTCCCGAGGAAGCGGTAAAAGCCTTCGGTAAAATTTATGAATCTGGCGATCTGCTGCTCAATATTATTAACGACATTTTAGACCTGTCCAAAGTTGAAGCGGGCAAACTGGAACTGTCGCCTGTCAATTACGATATTCCCTGCCTTATTCACGACACCGCGCAGTTAAACAGGCTTCTCTATGAATCCAATCCTGTCGAGTTCAATATTCATGTTGATGAAAACACTCCGTACAATTTATATGGAGACGATCTAAGAATAAAAAATATACTGAATAACATTTTGTCTAACGCATTCAAATACACGGCAAATGGCCGGATTGATTTTTATGTATCATACGAACCTTCGGAGAATGAAAATGTAATTCTTGTTTTCCGCATAAGCGATACAGGCAGGGGCATGACAGACGATCAGATTGCAAGACTGTTTGACGGATACACGCACTTTAATGAAGACGCAAACCGCGAAACTGCCGGCGCGGGCCTTGGCATGAGCATTACAAAACGTCTTGTTGATTTAATGAACGGCTCTATCTCAGTGGAAAGCGCACCGGAAAAAGGTTCTGTTTTTACTGTGCGCATTCCGCAGAAACGCACAGGCAGGGAAGTATGTACGGCGGAGCTTGCGGAAAAACTGGCAGCGCGCCAGTTCCAGAGCACGGCTATTTCTAAAAGAAAACAGTTCATCCGCGAATATATGCCGTATGGAAGCGTTCTTGTTGTTGACGACGTAATTTCAAATATTTATGTCGCAAGGGGAATGCTTTCGCCTTACGGTTTAAAAATCGATTCCGCTTCCAGCGGATTTGAAGCAATTAATAAAATCAAGGCTGGGAATGTTTACGACATTGTGTTTATGGATCACATGATGCCTAAAATGGACGGAATTGAAGCTGTAAAAATAATCCGCGGCATGGGGTATAAACATATAATTGTTTCGCTTACAGCAAACGCCTTAATCGGACGCGAAAAAATGTTTCTGGAAAACGGTTTTGACGGTTTTCTGTCCAAACCTATCGATTCGCGCGAGCTTAATAAATTATTAAATGAATATATACGAAACAGAAAACCGCAGGATGTAGTGGAAGCGGCGCGCAGGGAACAGCAGAAAAAAGGACATAAAAACGCGGCGGTAAGCGCGCAGGACATGAAAGATGAACCGCAGCTAAAAGCTTTTTTCATCGCGGACGCAAAGAACGCCGTCAATGTGCTAGAAAATTTTTATGGTAAAATAGACAGCCTTAACGAAGAAGAATTAAAACTTTATATAACAACTGTTCACGGCATAAAAAGCACCCTTGCCAACATCGGAGAAAAAGAGCTTTCCGGCGCCGCGCTTGAACTTGAACGCGCCGGTGAGAATCGAAATACGGCAATAATGACGGAAAAAACGCCCGCGCTTGTCAATGAATTAAAATCATTAATCGTAAAATTCAATCCTGTAAAAAAAGAAAGCGACACTGTAACGGAAGAAGACACGGTCTATCTGCGCAAGGAACTGCAGAATGTTATAAACGCGTGTAATATATTTGATAAAGACGCGATTAAAAAAGCGTTGAATAATTTAAAACAAAAATCATGGACAGAAAAAATCAACACTGTTCTGGATAACATCGCGATTGATGTACTGCACAGCGCGTTCAAGAAAGCCGCGGCTTCTGCTCAGGGATTCATTACAGATTCCTGACGCTTACACCAAACGCATAAGCGGAATATTCATCGCGGCTGTAAGCCGTATTCCTCTTTTATCAGGCGCAGAATCGCTGTATTGACAGATGGAAGTCCGGTCTATACAATTACCGTAAAAGAACACCAATAAAGAGGAAAATTGTGGCTATTACAAAAGAAATAAAACGTCTTGAAAAGTCAAATGTTCAGTTAAATGTAACCGTTCCAAAGGAAGATATAAGAAGCCAATACAACGAAATGCTCGCAGAATACACTAAAACACTGCAGCTTCCGGGTTTCCGCAAGGGAAAGGTTCCAAAAGAAGTGCTTGAGCGCAAGTTCGCGGAAGCCCTTAAAGGCGACGCGATGGGGCGCATCATGGAATCAACCTTACAGGAAATTTTTAAAGAAGAAGGCATGAGCCGCAGCGAAAAACCGCTGCCTTACTCAACTCCGGAACTTCAGGGAGAGCCTTCGCTTGATTTTGAAAAGGATTTGACTTTTTCTGTAATATACGACGTACTGCCTGAAGTCAAGATCGGCCAGTGGAAGGGGTTAAACGTCGAATATCCTTACGCTGAAATCGACAAGAAAGACATCGATAAAGAACTTGAGGAAATCCGCGAAAGGAACGCCATCGTCATGGACAGGGACGACAGCGCGGCGGCGGAAAATGGCAACGTCGTCACTATCGATTATAATATTCTGGACGAGAACGGCAATGATTTGGATTCGGATTATCAGCGGAAAGACTTTGTCTTTACGCTCGGCAGCGGAACGAACGTTTATAAATTTGACGAAAATATTGTCGGGATGAAAAAGGGCGAGAATGCAGAATTCCATAAAAAATTTGAAGATGATTTTGCGGAACCTGTTATCGCGGGAAAAGTCTGCAAAGTGCAGATTGCGCTGACAGCTTTAAAAGAAAAAAAACTCCCCGAACTTGACGACGACCTTGCGCAGGATGTCGATGAAAAATTTAAAACTCTTGACGACCTTAAAAACAACATAAAAGAAAGGCTGGAAAAAGGCCTTGATGCAAGGCTTCGCGAAAGAAAATTAAACGAGCTTTTAAAGAAAATAATGGAGAACACGCCCGTTACTATACCTGCCTCCATGATAAAAGCCGAAGTCGACGGAAGATGGCGCCGTCTTGCGCGTCACTATAATATTGAACCGGAAAAATTCCGGCAGCTTATGGAACTGAATAATAAAGAACAGGAATGGAAAGATGAAGCCGAAAAGGCGCTTCATTCACGCCTTATAATTGAAACATTAATGGAAGAGCAGAAGATCGAAGCGTCAGATGACGAAGTGCAGAAAGAATTCGAGTCTATCGCGTCGGCTAACGGAACGGATATTGAAGAAATAAAAAAACATTACGACGATCAGGCTGTATTTTATTTGAAAGAAGATATCAGGGAAAAGAAAATCACAGACTTGTTACTCGAAGAAAATACATTAAAACAGGGAAAAAAGGAGAATTATCTGGAATTCATGTCAGATAATGGTTAAATTTAAAGTATGAGCATTAGAATGAGTAATTTGGTTCCCATTGTAGTTGAACAAACAGGGATGGGGGAACGTTCATACGATATATATTCGCGTCTTTTAAAGGATCGTATTGTTTTTCTTGACGGTGAAATCAATGATATTTCCGCAGACCTTGTTGTAGCGCAGCTTCTCTTTCTTGACGGACAGGACATAGAGAAAGACATCAATCTTTATGTCAATTCACCGGGCGGTTCCGTGACGGCAGGTCTTGCGATCTACGACACAATTCAGCATGTCAAATCTGATGTGCAGACAATCTGTCTCGGGCAGGCGGCAAGCATGGCGGCTCTTATATTGACGGCGGGCTCGGCGGGCAAACGGATGGTTCTCCCTTCGTCTAGGGTGCTGATCCATCAGCCGTGGGGCGGCGCGCAGGGTCAGGCGCGCGACATCGGCATTCAGTCAAAAGAAATTATACGGCTAAAAAAACTGATAATTGATTATTTTGCGAAGCATACGGGAAAATCAGCAGAACAAATTTCTGCTGATATGGAAAGGGATTTTTTTATGTCCGCGGATGACGCGGTAAAATACGGCATAGCCGATTCGATTTTAACGAGGGAAAAAAATGGCGCGTCTTCGTAATGGTCCTGAAGTATTTGAAAGAGTCTGCTCTTTTTGCGGAAAAAGCGCGGACATGGCGCGCCGCCTGATCGCAGGCCCGAACGATGTTTTCATCTGCGACGAATGCATTGAAGTATGCAAAAAAATCCTGAGCGAAGAAGAGCACGAGCTTACAACGCATTTTACGGGCGACATTCCGACCCCAAAGGAAATAAAAAATTATCTTGATCTTTTTGTGATAGGCCAGGACAACGCGAAAAAAGCGCTGTCTGTCGCCGTTTATAATCATTATAAAAGAATCGCAAACCCGTCCGCCGAAAAAGACAATGACGATGTAGAAATTGAAAAATCAAACGTGCTTTTGATAGGTCCGACCGGTACGGGGAAAACGTTACTCGCTAAAATTCTCGCAAAAAAACTGAAAGTGCCGTTCGCGATTGTTGACGCTACAACATTGACTGAAGCGGGCTATGTCGGCGAAGACGTTGAAAACATTCTTTTAAAATTGATTCAAAGCGCGGGCGGCAATATTTCCGCGGCGGAAAGAGGTATTGTTTATATCGACGAAATCGACAAGATCGCGCGCAAAGGCGAAAATATTTCGATAACACGCGATGTTTCAGGCGAAGGCGTTCAGCAGGCGCTTTTAAAAATCATCGAGGGAACAATCGCGTCAGTGCCGCCGCAGGGAGGCAGAAAGCATCCCAATCAGGAAATGATCAGAATCGACACGACAAACATTTTATTTATCTGCGGCGGAGCCTTTGTCGGTCTTGACAAGCTTATTTCGCGGCGTGTCGTAAAGCACCCGCTTGGTTTCGGAGCGGAGACAGGAAGCGGCGAAAAATCGCTTAGGGAGCTTTACGACAAGCTGCATCCCGATGATTTAATCCAGTACGGAATGATCCCCGAATTTATCGGGCGCCTTCCGATCACTGTAGGTCTTGAAGAATTAAAACGCGATGATTTAAAGCGCATCATAACAGAACCGCGCAACGCGATTGTACGCCAGTATCAGGCGTCTTTGGCGTACGACAGCGTTAAACTTGAGTTTACCGAAAAAGCGATTGATTCAATCGCTGACATGGCGATAAAACAAAAAACAGGAGCCCGCGGCCTTCGCGCGATTGTCGAGCGTTTGATGACAGACATCATGTTTGAAATTCCTTCGATACCGGGCGACAAGCATGTCACCATAACCCATGATACTGTAGAAAATTCCGAACCGCCACAGATCATCTATCTGGAACAAAAGCAAAAAAGCGCATAACGCCGTGTAAAAGGTTTTTTCATTGGATAAGAAGAAAACGGAAGAAAAAAAAGGCGCCTTTAACGGATTATTCTCGCTGTTTAAAGGGAGAACTCCCTATGCTTACGATTATTCGCATGCGCAGGAGCTTGTAGCGGAAGATTTTCCGCTTCTTCCGCTTCGCGATCTGGTTCTTTTTCCGCAGACTGTCGTACCGATTTTTATCACATATAAACCCGGCATTAACGCGCTTGAAGAAGCGCTCAAACATGACAACCGCCTTTTCGCGGCGTGTCTTAAAAAAAACGAACTTCGCCTTTCTTCGGACGAGCCTTATTCGATCGGCACTGTCGTAAGAATTATTTCGCATTTAAAACTGCCCGACAATTCGTTCCGCGTTGTGTTCCAGTGCGAATACAGGGGAATAATTATTTCCGCAAGCGCTCTTGCGAACCATTCAACAGTGAAAATTGAACCTGTAAGAAACAAGGGACTGAACGATCCGCCGGACGCAGAAGATCTCGGCCTTATGCGCAGCGTGCAAAGATCGTTCACCCAATACGCCGAATACTCGGGGAAAATAAGCTCCGATACGCTTACCGCCGTGGAAAAAACTGAAGACCCAGAGCGTCTTGCGAATCTTGTTTGCAATGCAGCTAACATAAAATCCGAAAAGAAAATCGAGCTTTTATCATTTACGGACACAAGGGAAAGGTATCTTACAATCCTTGAAATGCTGGAAAAAGAAAATGAAATCTTCGGAATCCAGCGCAACATTTCGGGAAAAGTAAGAAAGCGGATGGACAAGCGCCACAGGGAATATATCCTTAACGAACAGCTTCGCGAAATCAACAAGGAACTTGGAAAGGATAAAACCGAAAGCGACGAGTTTACAATCCTTGAAAAGCGCATCGCGGAAAAAAACCCGCCCGCCGAAGTAACGGAAAAAGCTGAAAAAGAAATTAAACGCCTTAGAAAACTTCAGCCGTTATCGCCTGAAGCGGGCGTTTTAAGGGGCTACCTTGAATGGATAGGAGACCTTCCGTGGAGCAATTTTTCCGTTGACTCAGGGGACCTTGGCGAAGCTGAAAAAATTCTTGACGAAGATCACTTTGGCATGAAAAAGGCAAAAGACCGCATAATTGAATTTATCGCGGTAAGGCAATTGTTAGCTGACGAGAAAGAAGTGATTAAAAATGAGGAAGCAGGAATTGAGAATGAGAAATTAGAAGTGAGTAATGAAAAAACACTTTCTAATATAGTTCCGCATTCAATAAAAGGCCCCATTCTCTGTTTTGTCGGGCCCCCGGGCGTCGGGAAGACAAGCCTTGGAAAATCCGTCGCGCGCGCGCTTGGAAGAAATTTTGTGCGTATATCGCTTGGCGGCGTCCGCGATGAAGCTGAAATCCGCGGGCACAGAAAAACCTATGTAGGCGCGCTTCCCGGAAAAATAATTCAGTCCATGCGGAAGGCTGGAGCCGTAAACCCTGTTTTTCTGTTAGACGAAATTGACAAGCTCTCGCACGATTTTAGGGGCGATCCCGCGTCCGCGCTTTTGGAAGTTCTTGATCCTGAACAGAACTCGACATTTGTGGATCATTATCTTGAAGTTCAGTACGACCTTTCCAAGGTGCTTTTTATAACAACCGCAAACTCGCTTCATTCAATTCCGTATCCGCTTCTTGACCGCATGGAAATAATCGAAGTGCCTGGTTACGGCGAAAATGAAAAATTAAGCATCGCAAAACAATTTCTGGTTCCCAAAGAATTAAAAGACAACGGCCTTTCCACAGCGAAAATTACATTCAGGGAAGATACAATAAAAGCCATTATCCGCTACTGGACAATGGAATCGGGCGTCCGCAGTCTTGAGCGTGAAACAGCCCGCTGCATAAGGCGGATTGCGCGTGACGCTGTAAACAAGGGTTACGGCAAGGATAAACCGGTAAGCGAGTTTACAAAAACCGTAACGCCTGAAAAATTAGAAAAACTTTTAGGAAAGAAAAAATACAAACGCGACGTCGTTTACAGGGAAGCGAGAGTCGGCGTTACATACGGACTTGCGTGGACAGAATACGGCGGAACCATCATGCCTGTCGAGACAATCCGATATGACGGAAACGGAGATTTGCTCATAACAGGAAATCTCGGCGACGTTATGAAAGAAAGCGCGCGTATCGCCCTTTCCTATATTCGCAGTACGGCCCTGAATTATAAGCTTGCCATAAAAGATTTGACTAAATCAGATTTTCACATTCATGTTCCCGAAGGCGCGATTCCGAAAGACGGCCCGTCAGCCGGCATCACCCTTGCATCTTCGCTTTTGTCAACGCTTTGCAAAATACCGCCCGCGCCGTGTATCGCCATGACAGGAGAGCTTACTTTAACCGGCAGAATTCTTCCAATCGGCGGATTAAAAGAAAAACTTTTAGCCGCGATAAGAAACGGCATGGAAAAGGTGATGCTGCCCAAAGACAACGAAGACGACTGGGACGAGCTTGACAAAGACATTAAATCATCCATAAAGGTAGAGTTCGCAGAAACCGCAGCCGATGTGTTTAACGTTTTATTTCCCGCGTTAAACGAAACAAAAACCGCAAAAAATAAGAAACCCAAGTTCAAGAACGAAACGCAATAAAAAAAATGATAAAATGGAAAGCGGCCGCAGTTATGACGATAACATCACTCTGTAAAAAATTAAAGCTTGCTGTCAAACCCGGATGGCTGATGTTTACCGCGTTATACGTTATATCGTGCCCGATAATAATAATTGCGCTTATACGCAGCGCGGGCGCGGTTACGGGTCTTTTATTAGGTCCTGATGGCAGTAATATCGCAGTCATTCTCTCTCAATTATCAGGCGCGCGCGTCAGGATTCCGCTCCTAATACCGCTTTGCGCAGCGGCAGCCGCCTTTATCCTGCGCGCGTTAATCACAAAACGCGGAACAGCCTTCGTGTTCATTGTCATAATTTTACTTTTGGCTTTTACCGCCGCATTTTTATTTGCGCGCGTAAACGGCGTTCAGATATACATAGCAATCGGCATAATCAGAAAACTGTTCGGAAGCGGAATATTTTAAATGGCAGATAACATCATATGAAAAGATTTATTTTCTTCCTGCCGGCGCTCATATTGACTCTGGCTTCATGTACGCCGTCATCTAAAAATAATATTGATGCGGCGCGAAGTTTTAAGGGAACCGCGTGGACGGCGGGTTTTAGTCAGGTTGAGTTAGTTCCTCCCGGCATGGATAACAATATTTATTACATGGCGGGTTATTCGATCGATAAACCCATAACCGGCGTACTGGATTACCCGATGGCGCGCGCGTTATGGCTTGATGATAATTCGGGCACAGGAGGAATTATTATCGCGACTGTCGATTGTATCGGGCTTCCCCGCGTTGATGTAGAAAAAATACGCTCCATGCTTAAAGATTTTCAAAAAGAAACCGGGTGCCGCTCAATAAACATAATAGCCACTCACACTCACGCAGGTGTCGATACATTAGGCATTTGGGGGCCCGCCGGAATGAGCGGACGCTCGCCCCTGTTTATGCAAGTTGTCTACAACGGAGTTGTAGAAGCGGTAACCCGCGCTTATGAATCGCGGTTAAAGGGCAAACTATTCTACGGAAGCGCCGTCACAGAAGATATACAAAATGACTCGCGTCTGCCGCATGTTTTTGATTCAGCGATTCACTGCCTCCGTTTTGAGCCTGACAGCGGCGCAGGCGGCATCCGGATCATAAATTACGCAGCCCACCCTGAAGCATTGCGCTCGCGGAATACTTTATTGAGCGCGGACTTTCCGGCATACATGGCGGAATTTATCAAACAGGAATCAAGCGACGATACGATTTTCATACCCGGCGCGATAGGCGGGCTGATAAACACGAAAAGACAATACGATGATAATGGAGAAGAACTTTCGAGCGTGGACAGTGTTATATTAACGGGGCGAAAACTAGCTGATTACGTCTTAAGCATAAAAGAGGAAAGAGAGCTTACGCCGGACATCGCGGTTTTTCATAAGGAAATTTCGATTCCCCTTGATAATAATATGTATATCACAATGGCTTTTCTTGGAGTGTTAAAAGCCCAAACCCTGCCGCGCGGCGGGCGTTATAATATCTCGATGGTCACAGAGGCCGGCTTTCTGGTATTAGGCGATTTAAAAATATTTCTGGTTCCAGGCGAATTGTTTCCCGAACTGGCATACGGCGCCGCGGAAGTAAACGCGCGTTTAAATCCGCCGGCATTAGCTGAAATCGCAGGCGAAGAATTTTTGGTATTTGGTTTGTGTAACGACGAGATAGGATATATTGTTACCCCCAGCGATTTTCTGCTTCATGAGGAATACCCGTATTTCCTGGACGGCATCGACGAATTCGGCAAGAGCCGCTATGAAGAAACAAACTCGGTGGGGCCTCTTGCCGCCGAACGGATTATAAACGCACTCAGGGAATTGCATACGGAAGCTTCATTCTGACTAATTTATTCCCCGTTACAATAACATTTGCGTAGACCAGACATAAATCGCTATGAAAGCGATTAAAGCGATAACAATGCCTATTTTTACAGGAAGACGCGCGTAGTTAAAATTTAATTTTGTGCCGAATCTCGCTTCTACTATGACAGCCGGATCTTCTGGATTATAATAGAACATTCCCAAAAGCCAGTACTTGTCATCGCCTTTTCCCGGCACTTTTGTTTTTAATGAATCGTTTTCATTTGGATTTATATCTTCGATGTCTTCCGGTTTTATTTTTACCTTACAGCCGCCCTGCCCTGTTATAATATAAATTATGATAATCGGCGCTATCATTACAATTGTAACTATTATGATAAACCAGAAAAAGAATTTGCCTCCGCCAAGAAGCCATACCGGGTCTTCAGGATACAGTATCATTAAATTTATTACCGCAAGCATTATGTTAAGCGTTAATGTCAAAAAACCAATCGCGTGCCCGATTCTTTTTCTGTAAACCTGATGCTGCGCAAATGATACACGCGCATTATTAGGATCAAGCTGAAGTTTTGCCTTGACGATCGCGATGGAAACCAAAAACATCAATATAAGAAATCCAAGATTATAAAGAGGCATCATAAAAACAGACAAAATTGATTTTTGCTCCCATCTGTCAGGCTGCATGGCGGCGTCAAAATGAACCGGTATAATTTCAGGTAACTGCGGATATCGATTTATCGAAAGAACAATAGTGATAATTACTATAATAAAACCAAGCGCGTACCATATAACCGGAATTAAGGAAAGATCGCCTCTTGTATGGCTTGATTTTGTTTCCGCGAATACCGCGCTTGAAACCGCCCAGTTTTTTTCTTCTTTAAGATTAACAACTTTTTTCCAGTTTGGTATAAAAGCAATTAGATAAACCGGTATTAAAAAAAGAGGCAGATACAGCGTAGCAGCTAACGTTAATCGCGGCAAGAAAATAAATTGCGCGATGCAAATAATCAATATGATCGCCGCGCCTGTTAAACAGGAAAACATATAATTTTTTTTCATGGCGGAAGCCTCCGCGCATAAAGCCTCTTCCGGGGGAATCCTTACGCCGAAGAGTAATGATTTTCTTGTAAGCATCGGAATAATCATAAAAAAAGCCGCGCATAAAACATAGACAAATAAATTTACCGCGAATAAAAAAATATTTACATTCATTATTTTCCTCCTTTTGTATTCGTACCAAGAGCGATTTTATACTGTGTAAGACAATGAGCGATAAACTCCTTTTCGCTTAAATTATGACAGACAGCTTCAGCCGCGTTTAAAAGCAGTTTCGCGCAAAGACGTAAAATAAATCCGTCATCAGAGTTTATCATGGGCATCGCGATTACTGCGCCTTTTCGCCTGTCCATTACGATATAGCCTTCGTCGCATAACATTGTATAGCTTTTATTGACTGTATGAAAGTTAATCCCATGGTCTGCGGCAAGCCGGCGCACAGACGGCAGTTCTTCGCCCGGCACAAGCTGTTTTGACGCGATGCCAAGCACAATAGAATCGCGCAGCTGTTCATATATCGGCGACGGGCTTAATGTGTTAATTTCGATAATCATAAAACCTCCTATAATTAGTTTGCTTGTTCTATATCTAATATAACAAATATACAAAAGAAAATCAATAAAAATTTTTAAAAATGCTTGACATAAAATTATCATTATGATATTATTATAATATCAATATAATATTGGAGGAAATTATGACAGAATCATTAAAAACAGGAAAACCGCGCTACGAGGAAATAGAGAAAAAAACCTCAAGCGGGATGTTTATGCTCATTTTTAACACATTGTTAATTCTTGTCGGTATCGCCGCGTTTATTTGCGGAGTTTTCATTTTGGAAGGCAGCATACTGCTTTTTAACGGCGGCGGTTTCGCGCTTGGTATGACCTTAATAATCGCGGGAAGCCTTTACGGGTTCGTAATCGGCCCGCTTCTTTACATCGGTTTAAAAATAATAAAACCAAACGAAGCTATGGTGCTTACTTTGTTCGGCAAGTATGTCGGCACAATTAAAAAAGAGGGATTTTTTTATGTGAACCCGTTTTGCGTCGGCGTGAATCCGGCTCAGGGAACAACAACGCAAAGCCAAACCATAACGGCATTAGGAGAAGCGGCAGGCATTAAATTGAGCACGGGGATAGTTAACAGAAAAATTTCATTAAAAGCATCCACGCTGAACAATGAAAAACAAAAAGTAAACGATCAGCTTGGAAACCCGATAATGATCGGAATCGTTGTAATATGGAAAGTGATAAACACGGCAAAGGCTGTTTTTAATGTCGATAATTATAAAGAATTTTTATCGATACAATGCGACTCAGCGTTACGCAACATTGTGCGTTTATATCCTTATGACTCCTACGGAAACGGCGTATCCGAGGACGCGGGCGAAAAATCCCTGCACGGTTCAAGCCAGGAAATCGCAGTAAAGCTGAAAGACGAAATTCAAAATAAAGTGGAAATAGCGGGTCTTGAAATTCAGGAAGCGCGGATTACAAATCTTTACTACGCGCCTGAAATCGCCGCGGCGATGCTTCAAAGACAGCAAGCTTCCGCTGTTGTGGACGCAAGGCAGCTTATTGTTCAGGGCGCTGTCGGCATGGTGGAAATGGCGCTTTCAAAGTTAAACGAAACAGGCATTGTCAAACTTGACGAAGAAAGAAAAGCCGCGATGGTCAGCAATCTTCTTGTCGTTTTATGCGGCAACAGGGACGCTCAGCCTGTTGTAAACTCAGGTTCATTGTATTAAAAATGCAGAAAAAAGAAGCCGCAGCGGACAGTGAAAAAAAACAGGTACTGCTGCGCCTGTCAAATTCGCTCTGGAAGGAACTTGCGATCTGGGCGGAAGACGACTTCCGCTCGATCAACGGTCAGATCGAGTTCCTTCTAAGCGAATGTGTGAAGAAGCGGAAGAATGGGTCTGGTTAGGAGCAAGAAGAGGATTTATTTTGGTGGGACAGTCCGCGGTCAGGACAAGATTAACCTTTTTTCTCTGGAGTGATTCTCACAATGAGAGCATAAAATATTTGTAGATTTTCATTACCATATAAATAATCTTGTATTATGGAAAAAAAATAATTTATACGTTATAATTAATACAGTACTATATATTTGTTATGTAAATTTTTAAATTTATTTTACAAAAAACGAACAAATCGTAGTAAAATGGCTTGACGGAGTATTTTATAAAACGTGGATATTTGATATCCTGTATACACCAGATTAATAAAGAGGGAATTTATGTGCTGTATGGCTTATAAAGGTGTAAATTATCACTACGCATTTGAATTCAAGGTCACAGGTATAGGCTGCGCCGATAATGACCCCTTTAGAATAGTCATTAGTAAATTTAAAGAGAGTACTAGAAGCTACTCAGGTTTGTGTCTCAATAATGAGTTGAAAATAATATCGCAGAAGGAATTCCCGTTTGAAGCCTTTTTTGACATAGTTGATAAAATAGTGCATTATACATTAACAGATCGAAAAGCGTTCGCTGAAGCCAACAATGGGCAAATACCATCACCGCTAATGTGTGTAAGTGATGAAGATTTTATTAATGGATTTAATCGATGCAAAAAATCCAAGGAATCTGCTGATTATTACAACGATTTAAAAGTATTTTTTGAAAACCCTGAACGTATATCCGAAGATATATCGGAAAATACAAGACTTGCTTTTTGGGACTATTTAAATATTATGATTTTTATTTATTTAATAAAAAGTAAAGCCCCTTATGTAAAGGATATTGAAGCATTCACAATATAAAGAGGTATACATCATGCATGACGAGCTATACATGAGCTTTGCAACTTTTACTTATTTTACGAATAATAAAAATTATAAAGTACAACGTCACATAGAAGGCTATATTTCCTTTTGGTTCAATGAAGGCAGTGCTAAACATCATATTTTACAAATCATAACAAGTACATTAAAAAACGATTGCGGATATGTAGTAATAGATTCAATAGATGTCTTGAAGGTGTTATTTAATGATAATCAAGAATTAATTGATGAATTAAATACATATTGTATAAGAAAAACTGAAAACCAATCAACCGGATTAAAAGTTTTGCACTGCTCTATTGAACCATCAAGAAGGAAAGATATAAAAACGGTAATACATAATAGTGAATCAATCGAGTGCTTAGCCAGGAAACCATAAAACAAAAATAACGCCAGGCACCGCTTGACAATTTCTTAGAAACCTGCGATTATATTTACATGCTTATGGTTAAAGATAACCAGCTATCGGTTTCAAACGATCTCGTGTGCGCTGCTCACGCTAAAGCTGCGAACCAGAGGTTCGACGCGCTTTTATTTGTCTGTATACTGACCTTTGTAAGACTCGGGCGCGCCGCTCAGGCTAAAGCCTTCACGCTTTTATCTGTCTCGTTAGCCCTTTTCGTGCGCCACGTTATGCTAAATTCTTCATCCACACCGCTTAACGCGGTGCTTTTACTGACCCCCGGGCGCGCCGCTCACACTAAAGTGTTCGCGCCATTGTCGATCTTGTTAACCCTTTTCGTGCGCCACGTTATGCTAAATTCTTCATCCACACCGCTTAACGCGGTGCTTTTACCAAACGCCCCCCCCCCCCCAAATATACAAAGACGTTAATTTT
>Ga0209755_10000947_pt1 | contig 48908 bp, 47 predicted proteins | sample TergutCo191P1_FD_187301 | JGI IMG/M metagenome (GOLD analysis project Ga0209755, IMG submission 187301) | Cornitermes sp. P1 segment gut microbial communities from Petit-Saut dam, French Guiana - Co191P1 (SPAdes) (version 2) | ecosystem: Host-associated > Arthropoda: Insects > Digestive system...
CATCGCTTGGGTCCATGAATCTTTTTCTTGCGCAGATAATAAATGTAGAAACAGGTGAACAGGTAGAAGGCGGCGATGAAGAGTATAGGAATATAACAGACGGCTTAACCAAGATGCAGGCACTTGCGCTGGCATTGACAAGTGCAGAAACATCTTCTTCTTCAAACATGGTTAGAATCCCCGCAGGCACTTTTACAATGGGATCTCCTGCAAGCGAACAGGGAAGAGACAGTAGCGAAACACAGAGACGAGTAACAATAAGCGCATTTAACATGAGCAGGTATGAAGTAACACAGAGAGAATATCAGGAAATAATGGGAACAAATCCAAGCAGTTTTACAGGTGATTTAGATCGTCCGGTAGAATCGGTAACCTGGTTTGATGCGATTGAATATTGTAACAGGCGAAGCCAGAGAGAAGGACTAACTCCCGCATACATAATAAGCGGAAGCGGAAATAACAGAACAGTAACATGGAACAGGAGCGCGAACGGTTATCGTTTGCCTACAGAGGCTGAATGGGAATACGCGTGCAGAGCGGGAACTACGACAGCGTATAACACAGGAGCAAGTATAAGTGATAATACAGGATGGTATGACGCAAACAGCGCAGGAAGCACACAGCGTGTAGGACAAAAGCAAGCCAACGCATGGGGGTTATACGACATGCATGGAAATGTATGGGAATGGTGCTGGGACTGGTTTGGAGCGTATCCTGCAGGAGCGCAAGCTGACCCTGTTGGAGCATCTTCTGGGAGGCACCGTGTGATACGCGGCGGTGGTTGGGTCAATTCGGCCGAGTACACTCGTTCTTCTAGTCGGTACGACGGCAGCCCCAGCTACGGGTACTATCATTCAGGTTTTCGCGTTGTTCGCCCCTGAGTTTCGCTGAAAAATCTGCGAAAACTGTTGTAAAATATAGTTTATGAAGAAAACAATTTGTTTGGCATGCTTTAGCATTTTAACTGTTATTCTCTTTTTTTCATGCAGATCGATATCTACAGAAATCTATAATGTAAGCTCGCCCTTGATTAATGAGAATACAAGCATAAGAATTGTTTTGGTAACGGATCTGCATAATACGCTTTACGGCGAAAATCAAAGTATATTGATCGGAAAAATTATAGAGCAAAATCCTGATTTAATAATATTGGCAGGAGATATGTTTCATTCAAGAGGTCCAATGCAAAGGACAATAATTTTTCTTTCCGGTATTTCAGGCATAGCGCCGATTTATTATGTGACAGGAAACCATGAATATGAAAGCAGAAAAATTAATTTTATACGCGAAACGCTTGTTTCTTTCGGAGTAAATATTTTATCTGACAGTTATGAGAGGATCGAAATAAACGGCAATGAAATAATAATTGCAGGAGTAGAAGATCCTTTTATGCGAAGATATGAAATATTCGAGTATAATCAGGATAAGGTAATGGAAGCAAGATTCAGGGAATTGGATGATATTGAGTTGTTCAGCATATTGGCCGCGCACAGGCCAGAAAGAATAGAAGTATATAAAAGATTTTCATTTAATCTGGTTTTATCGGGACATGCGCACGGCGGACAGGTCAGGATTCCGGGAATTTTAAACGGACTTGCAGCGCCGCATCAGGGATTGTTTCCAAGATATGCAGGAGGATTGTACAGCCACGGAAATCTAACGCATATTGTAAGCAGAGGACTTTGTGTTAACTGGCTGCCAAGAATATTTAATCCTCCTGAATTGGCGGTTATAATTGTTGAACCAGCGCCGCTTGACAATCAGCATTTTTAGGTATAAATTGTTCACATGAAAATACTGTTTGATTTCGGCATTGGTATTCAGTCTCATTGGGTTTGGCTTGCTCTTATGATCATTTTTGCCGTGATCGAAGGCTTTACAATGGGGCTTACTACCATTTGGTTTGCGCTTGGCGCTCTTGTAATGATTTTTATTTCTTTTTTACCGATTCCGATTGTTTTTCAGGTAATGATTTTCCTTGTAATTTCCACCGCCTTCCTGATTTTTACGCGTCCTCTCGCAATTAAAAAATTCAAAACAGGAAAAGTAAAAACTAATGTTGACAGTCTGATTGGTAAAAACGCCATTGTAACAAAAAAAATTACCGAGTTTGAAAAAGGCGAGATAAAATTAAACGGACAGATCTGGTCTGCAAGAACAGAAAACGGCATTGTTCTGGACGAGGGCGTTAAATGCACAGTGATGCGAATAGAAGGCGTTCAGGCAATTGTAAATGTTTTAGAAGAAACAAAAGATGAAAAAATAGAAAATTAATTTAAGGAAGGTAAGTATGTGGGTTATTATCGCGTTATCAGTATTTCTTTTAATTTTGATTGTGACAAACATAAGGATCGTATCGCAGTCGAATGCGTTTGTACTTGAGCGTCTCGGTTCATATAGCACAACATGGGGAACAGGCATACATGTAAAACTTCCTTTCATTGACAGAATTGCCGCGCAGGTGACGTTAAAGGAACAAGTGGCGGATTTTGCGCCGCAGCCTGTAATTACCAAAGATAATGTTACAATGATGATCGACACAGTTATCTATCTTCAGATTACAGATCCAAAACTTTATACATACGGCGTAATAAATCCTTTTAACGCAATCGAAAATCTTGCGACAACGACATTAAGAAATATTATTGGCGAACTTGAACTTGATGAAACATTAACAAGCCGCGATATGATCAATAACCGCATGCGCGTAGTTTTGGATGACGCGACAGATCCGTGGGGTATAAAAGTAAACCGCGTAGAAGTAAGAAACATCACGCCGCCCAAGAGCATTCAGGAAGCAATGGAAAAACAAATGCGCGCAGAACGCGAAAGACGCGAATCAATTTTAAAAGCCGAAGGCGAAAAGCAGTCGGCGATTCTTGTCGCGGAAGGGCAAAAAGCGTCTGCAATTCTTAAAGCCGAGGCGGAAAAAGCCGCAGTAATTCTTCAGGCGGAAGCCGCAAAAGAAGCTGCAATCCGCGAAGCTGAAGGCGAAGCGCAGGCAATTCTTAGCGTGCAAAAAGCTACAGCTGACGGTCTTAACATGATTAAAAGCGTAAATGCCGATGAGGCTTTGATCAGATTAAAAAGCCTTGATGCGCTTGCGAAAGTCGCCGAAGGTCAGGCGACAAAGATCATCATTCCGTCTGAGATTCAAAATCTTGCCGGTTTGGTTACAAGCGTTGCGGAGCTTGCGAAAAAGTAGTATCTTTGGAAATAATCCTCTGTTGTTGATTATTTTATTTTCATATATAATACATTCATGGTAAACATTGCATTTACCGGCGGAGGGACAGGAGGGCACATATACCCGGGACTGGCGGTAGCAATTGAGCTTAAAAACCTGCTTAAAGACCGGCAGTACAGAATTTTTTGGATCGGTTCCTCTGCCGGCATGGATATTTCTCTTGTTGAAGGAGCGGGGATAGAGTTCTACGGCGTTCCTTCAGGTAAATTAAGACGTTATTTTTCACTTAGAACGATTGCCGATTTTTTTAAAGTTGCCGCAGGTTACTTCGCTTCGCGGAAAATTTTAAAAAAGCAGAAAGCATCGCTTCTTTTTTCCAAAGGCGGGTACGTAAGCGTTCCTCCGTGCGCCGCAGCTTCTTCTTTGGGTATTCCTGTTTTTACGCATGAATCTGATTTCAGTCCCGGCCTTGCGACAAAAATAAATTCACGTTACGCAAAACGGACAAAAGGAATGATTTTTACCGCATATAAAGATTCGGCGCGGTTTTTTCCGGCAGATATTCAGGATCGCGTAATTGTAACGGGAAATCCTGTGCGGGCTGTTTTTAGAAATGCCGATCCTGCAAAGGGAAGAGAGTTTTTAAAAGTTTCGCCTAACGAGCGCATTTTATTAATTCTGGGCGGAAGTCAGGGAGCTTTGGAAATAAATGAACTTGTCCGCGCATCGCTTTTAAAGTTAACAGAAAATTATATAGTCGTGCATCAAACAGGGCCTAATCTTGAATGGGATGTTCCGGCAAGTGACAGGTATAAGCCTTATCCTTATATTAAAGACGAAATGCCGCATGTTATGGCGGCTGCAGAAGTTGTAATGGGAAGAAGCGGCGCAGGTATTTGGGAATGGGCGGTTTTGGGAAAACCAATGCTTCTTATTCCGCTCAGAGGCTCTGGAACACGCGGTGATCAGGTCGAGAACGCGCTGTATTTTGAAAAAGCAGGCGCCGCTCTTATGACGGCGGAAGGCGTAACTCCTGATGAGATTATTTTTGCCGTCAATTCGTTTGCAAATGACAATGAAAAAAGACAAAAAATGGCGCAGGCGTCCGCGAAGATAGGTGAACAGGACGGCGCAAAAATAATCGCGGGGTTTCTTTTGGAAGCATGCGAAAAAGCCGGAGGAAGCAATTGACTTTTTCCGTAATTGATGTTGTTTTTATTTCGCTGATTGGACTTTTAATGATTCGCGCTTTTTTAAGGGGTTTTGTTAAAGAACTTTTTTCAATGGCGGGAATTGTTATTGGGCTTTATGCCGCGGTATTTTTTTATGGAAACGGCGCTGCTTTTTTAAGAAGCAGGTTCTGGCCTGATATGCAGATAATACCTGAAATTGTTTCATTTATAAGTTTATTTTTAATTATACTCATAATTGTTAAACTTCTGGAAAAACTTCTTACAGATATTATTAATCGCGTAAGTTTAACAGGCGCGGACAGCGTTCTTGGTCTTGTTTTTGGATTATTGGAAGGAGTTTTACTTGTATGTTTAATTATTTTAGTTTTAAATTTAATTAAACCGTATTTTGATACAAATGAAATATTATCCGGCAGTTTCTTTGTGCGAATATTTTCTCCGTTAATTTTCAGCAGGGAAGAACTCCCTTTAACAGAGGTTCCCAATGTTTGAAAATATTATCGATCAGGGCGCAGTGCTTCAGTTACGCGACGATATCCTCCTGGGACGCAATGCGCCAAGTATGCTTTTTTACGGTCCTGGCGAATCAGGGAAGGGGAGCGCATCCCTTGAACTTGCGCGGGTTTTATCTTGCGAAGAACCGCAACTGCAAAAGCGCGGCGGCTGGAAATGCGTATGTGTTTCATGTGAACAGCACAGGTTTCTGCGGCATGACGACCTTTTAGCTTTGGGAAACAGGGCTTTTGCGGCGGAAATTACTGCATGCAGCAAAACATTTTTAAGAAATACAGAAAATCAAAATTGTAAAATTTTGTTTTATAGATCAATTCGTAAATTAATGCTTCGATTTTCTCAGGTTTTAATGGAAGACGATCCAAAACTGGGAAAATCGGCTCACCTTTTGCAATCGCTGGATGAAGGATTAAATGATTTTTTGTCAAATAGCGAGTCCATGGAAAAAACAGCTCTCGAAAAAACATGCAGTTCACTTATTAAAACCGCCCTTACGCTGGAAAGCGAAGGAATTGGGAGCGCAGTTCCGATTGCGCAAATACGCCGCGCTTCATACTGGTGCCGTCTTGCACCTAACGGAAGGCGTAAAACGCTGATTATCGAAAACGCGGAAAATATGAGAGATGAGGCGCGCAATTCGCTTTTAAAACTTTTGGAAGAGCCGCCTTCTTCCGTATGTATTGTTTTAACGGCAAAAAGGCGCGAGGCTGTAATGCCTACGATTTTGTCGCGGCTTCGCCCTTATCGTTTTTTAAAAAGAAGCGCACAGAGCGAAAAGGACGTTATACGCAGGGTTTTTCAGGATGAAGGAAGCAATTTAAACGAATACCTTGATTCATTTTTGCCGCAAAGCACGGAAAAACTGCACCCGCTTGCCGCATGGTTCATTGTATCTTTGGCGCGGCTTGGCATAATTTCCGCAAAAAAGAAAGGAATTGAACAAATACCGGAAATATTAAATGAGCTTGGATCGCGTTACGCGCTTGATGCGGAAAAATGCGGATATGAGAGAAGCCTGAAAACGGCGGCTATAGTTAAGACAGTTGTTTCCGGGAGCAATAATTTTGAAGAATCTTCGTTTTCGCGTTTTATGAAAATATGCCTTGATATGATCGGCGAAGTAACAAAAAACGCAAAAGATCATCAATTTGCCGTTTATAATGATATATTCAGAAAATATTTTAATGAAGCTGTTACCGCTGTTGATGTTTTAAATATCAATTCAACAATTGCGCTTGAAGCTCTTGTTTATAAGCTTAAAACTGCTTTGGGAGGAGAGCTTAGAAGAGGTTTTAATGGTTGATTTTTTCCGCAGAGCGTTAAGAAAGCTTGATAAACTCAACACAGAGCAGCGCAACGAACTTATTACATCTGCAATCGGAGAGATAAACCTGTTTGAAAATGTTTTAAACTCGATTGATATGGGAATTTTGGTCTGCGACGAATCGAATAATTTAATAATGGTAAATAAATGCGCTTTGCGCCTTATTCCAATGAATTATATCGAAGGCGTTAAGCTGCGTTTGGCGATTACAGACGAAAAAATAATAGAAGCGTTCAAAGACATTATTTTAAACAGGGAAAGGGTAATCGATAAAGAAATTGACGTGCAGAATCAGGGGCGAAACAGGCTGTTATCTGTAAATATTGTTCCGCTTGTTGAAGATAAAAGAGTTACAGGTACTTTAATATATGTAGAAGATATTACAGAAAAACGCAAGGGAGAAGCGCGTCTTAGAAGAGCGGAAAATCTTGCGAGCCTTACGACTCTTGCCGCAGGCGTCGCTCATGAAATAAAAAATCCTCTTGGGTCGATTTCGATTCATCTTCAGCTTTTGCAAAAGGCGCTTGCAAAAAAACTTGATGCCTCTGATAATAAAACAGATAAATACTTTGATGTCTTAAAGGAAGAAGTTGACAGGCTTAATCGTATTGTCGTGGATTTTCTTTTTGCCGTGCGTCCCATGAATCTGGAACTTAGGGAAGGAGATTTAAACGTATTAATATCGCAGATAATGGAATTTGTGCGTTTCGAAATGGAACAATCAAATATTTTATGTCTTTTGGAACTTGATGAAAATTTACCAAAACTATTAATAGACGAAAGATATATGAAACAGGCGCTTTTAAATCTGGTAAAAAACGCTCAAGCCGCGATGCCTGAAGGGGGCGTTTTTACAATTGCGACTAAATTTATGGAAAACGAAATAAGAATATTGGTATGCGACACAGGAATCGGAATAGAAAATGAAAGCCTTTCAAAAATATTTGAACCTTATTTTACGACAAGAGAAACAGGAACCGGCCTGGGTCTTACCCAGGTTTATAAAATTATCCGCGAACATCACGGCGAAATTACTGTAGATTCGGAGCCGCAGACAGGAACAGAATTTAAAATCAGCCTTCCAATCCCGCAAAAAGAAACAAGGTTACTGGATTTTGATAAAACAATTTCTTATGAAGGAGACAAACCATGAATTTCCGCCTTCTTGTGGTTGATGATGAAAAAAATATCCGCGAAGGACTTGCAGAGGCGCTGCGCGGTGACGGACACGATGTTGTATGCGCTGAAAACGGCGACGAAGGATGGAAAATATTTTCTGCTGGCGATATTGATTTGGTTATTACTGATTTAAAAATGCCGGGAATAAGCGGCGATGAGCTGTTGAAGCGTATTCTTTCGTCTGCTCCTGGTTTTCCGGTAATTATACTGACAGGGCATGGCACTGTAGAAACTGCAGTTAACGCGATGCGCGACGGCGCTTGGGATTTTTTAACAAAACCTGTGGATTTGGATCACCTCTCGCTAAAGGTAAAACGAGCGCTTGAAACGCGCGAATTATTTTTCCAGCATCGCAGAATGGAAGAAGAACTTGAGCGAAAAAGGCAGTTTAAATCAATTATCAGCAATTCGCGTAACATGCGCGAAATCTTTAACACCATTAATAAAGCGTCTCCCACTAAAGCCTCAGTTTTAATAACGGGCGAATCCGGCGTTGGAAAGGAACTTGTTGCAGACGCGATTCATGAACTTTCTCCAAGAAAGGATCAGCCGCTTATAAAGGTGCATTGCGCGGCTCTTTCCCCAACGCTTTTGGAGAGCGAACTTTTTGGACATGAAAAAGGCGCGTTTACAGGAGCTGTTGCAAGGAAGAGGGGAAGGTTTGAACTTGCGTCAGGCGGAACATTATTTCTGGATGAAATCGGCGAAATTGATCAAAACAATCAAATAAAATTGCTTCGTGTTTTACAGGAAAAGAAATTTGAAAGAGTTGGCGGCGAACAAACAGTTGAAGTTGACGTTAGAATTGTCGCGGCTACAAATAAGGACTTAAAGGCAGAAATAGAAAAAGGAAATTTCCGCGAAGACCTTTATTTCCGTTTAAATGTTGTAAATATTCATGTTCCTCCGTTACGCGAAAGAAAGGACGACATTCCTTTATTGGCAGCCGCGTTTCTTAAAGAATTTGCGCAGGAAAACGGCAAAAATATAGAGGGTATTAACGAAAAAGCAAGATCCCGTCTTTATTCATTTGACTGGCCGGGAAATGTGCGCGAACTTAGAAATTGCATGGAAAGCGCTGTTGTTATGTGCCAATCAAATGTAATTACCGTTGACGATTTGCCTCCCGCATTCAGAAATGCCGCGGACGACGGCTGGATCAATATCAAGCTTGGCGCAAACATGGCGGAGTGCGAAAAAATTATCATTCGCGGCACCCTTTCGTATTGTAACGGAAACAAGAGTAAAACGTCGGAAATGCTGGACATTGGAAGAAAGACGTTGTTGCGTAAACTTTCGGAATACGAACTTGGCGCGTCTGATGAATAATTTGCAGTAAAAAAAATTAATTAAATGAGCCATTTCCAAAACTCGGTTAGTTTTGAAAATGGCTTTAGAAAAACCGGGCAAAAGCCTCAAATACTTTTAAAAAATTATTCTCAATTTGTGTTTCAAGTTCTTTTATATTTTCATTGCGTAATTCAGATGCGGCTTTAAGAATTAAAGGCAAGTCTGCATAACAGGAAAAATTCATATCCCTGCGCGGAGCATAAGGCGCGTCTGTCTCCGTTAAAATCCTGTCCGCAGGAAGGAGCGCGCATGATTTTATCGCTTTTTTATGATTCAGCATTATAATATTGCCGAATGAAAAATATGCGTTTATACCATGACGAAGCAAAGAGAGGGCTTCGTCATAAGTGCCAGGCCACGTATGAAAAACGACAGCTTTGCATTTTGCAAGCTGCCTGGCAGAAGGAAATATTTTATGCATGGCCCTTCGCACATGAAGCACAATGGGTAAACCGTATTTAACGGCTGTTTCCAAATGAGCATTAAAAACAATTTCCTGCTGTTCTTCAGTTTCCTTGTATTCTTCGCTGTATAAATCAAATCCGCATTCGCCGATTGCAGAAATTCTTTTCTCTGACGCTAAAGTATCAAGAAGATTTAAAAGGTTAGTAATTGATGAACCATTTTTTGAATTTTCCTGCGATAAAAACTGCGGATGTATTCCAAAACACGGGAAAACAGGCGCGGAATTTTCGGCTGCGGCGTCAAGGGACAATTTTTCGTTATGCGAAAAATCTTCAGGTGAATACGCGCTTGCCGCAGCTAAAACGCCAAGTCTTCTTCGTTCTGCTTCCGCTTCGGGGAATACCTGCATTAAATCAAATGGATGACAGTGAGCGTCTGTAAGCATTTTAAAGCCCAAAGATTAATTTGGCGAATGAAAAATAAATTATAAGGGAGACAGCGTCAACAATTGTTGTAAGAAGGGGAGCGGACATAATCGCAGGGTCAATTTTTAGGCGCTTTGCAAAAATCGGCAGAACGCTGCCTACGGTTTTTGCCATGAGTATGGTACAAAAAAGAGATATTGTTATTGTTATGCACAATTTCCAGTCATTATTGTTCATAATAAGAACGCGCACAAAGTTTACAAGTCCAAGACCAAGTCCGCAAAGGATACCTACGCGAAGTTCTTTCCATAAAATTATTAAAATATCTTTTAATTCAATTTCACCTACCGCCATACCGCGGATGATTAAGGTTGACGATTGAGACCCGGCAATTCCGCCTGTGTTCATGAGCATGGGAATAAACGCCATTAATATGGGAATGGCCATAAGTCCTTTTTCAAAACTGGATATTATCGTTCCTGTAATTGTCGCGGAAAGCATAAGAATCAGCATCCATACAAAACGGTTTCTTGCATGCTGAAAAATCGTCGTCTTTAAGTATGTTTCTTCTGACGGAACCAAGGCGGCCATCTTTTCGATGTCCTCGGTGCTTTCTTCGACGATAACGTCAACGATGTCGTCAACAGTGATAATGCCTACAAGACGCTGTTCCTTGTCTACTACAGGCATTGCGAGCAAGTTGTATTTTTTAAAAAGTTCAACGACTATTTCCCTGTCATCTGTTGTGTATGCAAAAGCTATGTCTATGTCCATTATGGAAGCAATATTATCCTGCGGCTTTGACAGCATCAGTGTTTTCGCGGAAACGCCGCCCAAAAGAAGACGATCGTTGCGTATCACATAACAGTTGTAAATCGTTTCTTTATTTATGCCAATTGTACGGATGGTGTCAAATGCTTCTTCTACCTTTGTACCCTCGCGAAGATCAATGTATTCAGTAGTCATAATGCTGCCGGCTGAATCATCAGGATACTGAAGTATCTGATTTATAATTTTTCGTTTTGCAAACGGCACATTCTGCAATACGCGTTTTACAACATTGGCAGGCATTTCTTCGATGAAGTCAACAGCGTCGTCAACAAAGAGTTTGTTAATTATTTCGCCTATTTCCGAATCGGTAAGCGTTTCAATAATTGTCTGCTGATGATCGGTATCAATATAAGCGAAAACATCAGATGCAATTGCTTTTGGAAGAATTCTGAATATCTGGACAATTTTTTCCCTGCCAAGCTCTTCAAGAATTTCCGCGATATCAACAGTGTTCATGTCGGAGAGCAGTAACTTTAATTTGGCTATATCAAGAGAACCTTCTTTAATAAGTTCAATAATTTCTTCTTTATTCATAAAGGCACCCTTATTATGGTTATTAATTTAATTGTAACTAATAATTATAATTTGTCAATGTAAAAATATCAGAAGCGAACGCCGCATGACAACGAAAAACCAAGAAAAAACGGATATCCTGCGCGAAAAATAGGCTCAACAAAAAAAACATTGCCTATATGAAAACGCCAGCCAAGATTGACTCCTGCGTTAAATACGCCCCAGTTTGACGGAAGTGATATGTCATCATGACGAAAAAAGAGGCTTTGCCCTCCTGTAAATTGGATAAAAAGGCCGGAACAGTAATTTCTTCCAAATAAATAAAATCGAAGCAGAAACATTAATTCAAATACATCGTAATTAAATTCATTGTCAAAAAGATACGTTGCCTTAACTCCTATGCTTGCGCCTCTTCCGTAACCAAAAGAAATGCTTGCGCCGATATTTGCTCCGCCTGAAGTGTACATTGCCATATCAGCGGCAGCGCCAATCCAGAATTCACCGTGGATTATTTTTCTGTCCAGTTCCTGCGTAAGTTCATATTCCGGTTTTTCTTCCGTTTCCATTTCCTGTTCCAGTTCTTCTGAAAAAGAAGGTACGGCGGCAATGCACATTACAAAAAAAAGTATAAATATTTTTTTCATCTGTTAATCCTCCAACCAAGACCGATAAAAGGTCTTATGCCGCCTGTTTGATTCTGATTAAATGCCGATGAGCTGCCTGTCAAATCGCTGTCGTTAGTCCAAAAAACACTGTCAACGCCAAGTTCGATGTACATTCTTTCAAAAATAAACCATAAAAAGGAAAAACCAAAATTTAAATGAAACGAAGTATAATCAAATGAATCTGAGATGCCGGCTCCCGCTCCAAATCTGAATCTAAAACAGAATAATTTTTCAGGCGTAAAAATCTGCGCCAAAAAATTTATATCGCCTTTTAGATAATGCGGAATGTTTGATGTGTTTAGCCATGAGAAATTTAATTCCAATCCCCAATGGAAAAATTGCATACGTTTATAAACAAATCCAAGACTGATAGCGGCTCCTTCAAGATTGGCAAGTTCATGTAAGTTTTCTTCGTCTCTGTATGTAACAAACAAAGGCATCCATAGTATTCCAAAATAAGTATCAAAGTAATGGTTAAAACCAGGCCTTGGCGGACGAGTTGGAGGCTGCGGCGGCGCGGGAGGGGGAGGAACATATGCAATGGATGTTCTCATGCTTGCTTCAAGTCCGCTGGGATTTCTTATTGTTAAAGTATAAATTTTTGGCGTTGAATCAACATCATAAAATAAATTGCTATCATCAAATATAATTGATGCTCCATTACCGTATTCATTGACGCGCGTTTCGTCAGGATTTAAAATTTCCCTGTCGTGAGTACGAAGATATATGACTGCGTTTCCTTCAATATTTTCGCCTGTGATGGACAGGATTAGTTGATTTTCTGTGACTGTGTATTTAAAGAAGTACGAAATTTGATACAACTGCGGATAAATAGCGGGAAGAATTTCAAAATCAATCCACTGTGTTCCGTGACCTGGAGTATCAAGATAATCATATGGTATTACGCGAAAACGGTAATTCCCGGGAGAGAGCGAGACTTCAATAAAAAATTCATTTGTTCTTTGATCAAGTATGCCTGTAAATTCATTGTTTGACTCTTTTTCCACTATTACCTGATAAAATTGCGCATATCCATCTCCGCTCCAGGTAAGACGCTGAACAAAACGAAGTTCAGAAAAAAACATTTCCTGTGCGCATAACACATTTAATGAAATGAATAAAAGTATTAATAAAGCCGCGTGTTTATTGGCCATATAGTACTCCGGTCCTGTTGGCGTGTACTTCGGGAAGCGGAATATCAACAACAAATGAATTTTCCGAAGGAGCGCTTCTGCGTTCAATAATTCCGCCTTCGCTTATCTCAAGTGCTTCAACCTGCCAGAAATAATTTCCGCGTGCAATCGTATTTAAATTAACAAGAGTCCAGCTTGCGCGGTTCTCAGGAGCTGTCTGTGTAATTAAATGCCGTGTTCCGTTTGCGCCCTGTAAATACAAACTAAAAATATACGCATTTGCTCCCTGTACAGGCGACCAGCTGAATACAAGAGATCTTGAGTTTCTTAAATATTCAATTGATATCTGATAATTTTGCTCCGGCAATAAATTGGCAGGCGAAGTTAAGGGAATCCGCACAGTTGGAATTGCAGAAGTTGCTTCAGCAATCGCTGCGGGTAAAGGTTGTGTCTCAGGCAAAGTTTCCGGCAAAACTGTTTCTTGTTGTTGTCCAGGAACAATTACAGGTTGTGCCGCCGGCGCTGGCTGTGGTACTGGACGCTGTACTGGACGCGGTGCAGGGCGAGGTGTTGGTCTAACGGCAGGCCTGGGCTGCGCAGCAACAGGCGGCGGCGCGACTGGTTCAGTAGAAGGAGTATCAGTTAAAGCGGAAACTGTTTCTGCCGGTTCAATTGTTTCCATTACAGGCGACTGTATTTGCGGTGTGATAATATTTTCCTGCGAAGCATTTATAAACGCAGTTTGCTCGATGCTGAAATTGGATGACGCTGAATAATTCGATTGACCTTCGTAGGCAGATGAAAATACCGGAATTACGCGCCAATACCAAATTCCTTGTCCCAGATTTGTTTGAACAAACGAGTTTGCGGTCATTTGGATATTTTGTTCAATTAAAGAAAAATTAGCAGATCTTGATATTTGAAAAATGTAAAAAGAAGCGTCATCTATTGCACTCCAGCTGAAATTAATAGTCGGAAGTTCATTATTGTATCTGATAATTGAATCTCTGACAGGGTTTATAAGATTAATATTATTAATTTCTACTATATTGATTCTTCCGGACGAAAGAATTTCATTTTGTTTTAAAAGACGCCAAAACCATGCGCCTGAGTTTAAGGAAACAACGGCCGAGTCGTTAAGATTATCCAAAACGCTTGCGGTTCTTGTAAAATTTCCATCTGCCGCAATTTCCAGCCGTAATAAATCATTTGATTCAAGATTTATCCTGTTCCAGCTGAAATTTATCGTAACAGGCGATCTTTGCATTTGCAGATAACGCGCGTTACTGCGCGGACGCATGACAACAACGCCGCTTTCGTGTCTTTCAAATCCCCGGGTATCCATTGAAATCATTGAACCTGTAGTTACTTCCCTTGCGTTTGCGCCTTCCTGAATTAAAACAGCTTTTCCTTCATTTACCTGAAGCACCATGCCGTTTTCGCCCGTTGAAACATTAATAAATGAACCTGCGGCAGTTTCTATCATTCGTCCCATTAAATTCAATTGAATGCCTGCGCCGTTATCGCTGGTTGTAACGGCGAGACTGCCTTCTGTCAGTTCAATTTGAAAAGTGCTTCCGTCCTGTGAACGCTGAATACGAATTAATGTGTTTTCGTGTAAATCAATTTGCTGTTCTTCGATATTAAGCGTTGCAGATGAATGCTCAGGTATTCGTATTAAATCGCCAAGATATACAGGTGATTTTACCTCAAGTCTGTCCCATAAAACCCTGTCTGCAATGCGGCGCTGTACAACATTTTGTTTAATAACAATATCACCTACCGGTTTTACGTTCTGCAGATTGATGGTATGGAATAAATCAAGTCTAAAGAGATTAATAAAAAAAACAATAAAGGCAAGGGATAGTACTACGATAATAAAATCTTTAAAATTAAAACCGGTGCGGATTGGTTCAATATGCTGTGGTTTTGTGCGTGTAACACTCATTCCTTACCTTTCTTTTCCCCGCCTATTTTATATTTTACTTCGCTTTCATTTAAATCTACGTTTTCCGGATCAGGCGTTTTTATTTCCAGAAGCTCGCGTACTTCAGCAAGAGTTTGCGGTCCTTTTTCTTCGCCTGCAAAATTAACAACAGCGAATATTCTTACCGGTTTTATTTTGCCTTTAACTGTTACTGACGGCATTTCTTCCGTTACAAATTTATCTTTTATTAAATTCCATGTATCTTCGGAAATTAATATATCAGTGCCTAAAGGTTTTGTAAGCGATTCAATCCTGGACGCAAGGTTTACAGGATCGCCTATTACCGTATATTCCATGCGCTTGTCACTGCCAAGCTGACCTGCCGTTACCATTCCGGTATTAATTCCGCATCCTATGCGTATAACAGGATCGCCTGGGTCATCTCTTCTTCGTTCCCTGTTCATGATATACAGCGCTTTTCTCATCATTAACGCGGCTTTAACGCAATTAAAAGCGTCTGCTCTTGGGCTTCCTGCCGTATATGCAGTTCCCCAATGCGCCATTACAGCGTCCCCGATAAACTTGTCAATTGTGCCGCCGGTTTTTTCTACACAGTCGATCATCTGGGTGAAATATTTATTCAGCCAATGAACGATATAATTGGAAGCTTCGAAGCCGAAGAAACTTGAAAAACTTTCCGATTTAGCTGTAAAATCGCGAATGTCAGAGAAAAATATCGTTGCATGTTTCGGCAAGCCGCCCGGTTTTATCTGATTACGCATGGCCTGCAAGGCTATTTCCTTGTTTGTGAATCTGCCGAATATATTTAAAGCAGCGCACATTTTCTGAAAACCCGCAGTAAGAACGCCTATTTCATCGCGTCCTTTAGGATTGAATTGCAGATTAAACTCGCCGCCCTCGATTCTTTTTGCAGCTACGGCAAGCACTTTAAGAGGAATGGAAATTGTCTTTGAGAAAAACCAAATTAATATTATTGAGATAAATAATACAACGACGGTAAGATAGATGTTGCGTCTTGTTGTTGCCGATATTCCTTCAAAAACCTTATTATATTCGATATTTGTAATTACGATACAGCCGCCAATATTTAATTTGGTATATGCGACAAACTGGCGTACATTTTTTATTTCGTCAGCATTACCTGTGTCAACGCCGCCCAGAATTTTTACATTGCTTCTTTCGATTTTAAAAATACGGTAAAAAGCGTCTTTGCAGCCTTCCCCAAAAATAGAAATATGAGTCTTTAAAAAAAGAAATGCAGGCTTAAAAAATCCTGCAATTTTTTCAAGATGCGGCATTAATGAAGCAGACGATGACACTTCTATTGGAATAACGCCGAAATTTGTTTCAATTAACTCCTGACTGCTTTTATGAGGGCTTGCTCTCATGTTCTGTATAAAATTTATACCGGAAATATTATTGTTATTGCGCACTAAATCATAATCAGCATGAATTAAAACATCTCCAAGGCCGTTAATCATATATGTTTTATTTATGCCGAAGCCAAACGAATTATTCAGGTTTTCCGGTGAAAATAAAATAGCGAAAGAGCCTGCGTTATCTGAAAATAAAAGAGCTGTCAATGATGTATAAAAATACGGCGTTGCGTTTATTACAACAGTTTCTCCTGGTACGGCGCGGTTCAGTATCGTTTTATAGTTATTTATAAAAACATCAGTAAGGGATGAATCTACTCCATTGGTTTGAAAAAACCGCTCGTTAATCAATGTTTCATCTCTGCCGTTAAAGTTAAAAAATAATGCCGCGATTCTTGTATTATTCTCAAAGAAAAACTGTATTGTCTCCATTGCAAGAGAACTTTGAGTCCCCGCAGAAGTAACAATATGAGTAAGAATCATTGCATCTGTGCGCATTTTAACAAGCGTTTCTTCCGCTTCCGCGGCCGATCTTCTGTTTATTTCATAATTATTTTCTTCAGCAGATATCCGAAGGTCCTGGCGCATCAGCCATGAAACAAGAGCGGTTATCGACCCAAGAGAAACAAGCACAATTAGCGTAACAATTGATACAAGTTTTGCGCCGATCGAAAAAAGCGCATTTTTGTCCGTTTTTCTGCTTTTTTTTTCTAATGTCTTTGAGCCGCTCACATTTTTCTCCGGAAAAGGATTCTTCTATAATATTAACGGTATTTTTGGCTCTTAAGGTTAGCAAAAAGTAACATGAACGGCGATTTACGGGAATGTAATACTGCCTGTGCCTTGTCTTATTTCCCCGGCCTTGTAGTCATCGTTTTCTCTTGAACGCGCGTAAAAATAGTATATGCCTGCGGTTACCAGCGGAAATTCACCGCTTCCCTGCCATGATAATTGCTCCGGAGCGGCATTGTCGATAATGCTGCGCGCATATTCAACGCTTTGTCCTGTTGCAATATTTGTAGGATCGGTATTGATTATATAAGGATTAGATCCGCTGACAGGCACTGAGAATGCATTAACAGCGGAACCATTTCCTTTTGAGACTAATATTCTATTTAATATAACCTGAATGGCCGTATCTTCATCGTAAGTAACTCTAATGGATTCATTATTGTGCTCTGAACGTTTTAATACTGTGCCGTTAGGGATGGTAGGTGTAATTTTGTTGGCTGCAAATTCTGAAGCCGTCACATCCAAATCGTCGCCGAAATTATACGAAAGCCTTATTACAAGTCCTGACAAATTAAGCGGATCTCCGGAAGCATATGAGACGGTTGCAGGCTGAGACATAATTGTCATTCTGATAATAATTTTTTTATCAGTAATTCCGCCTACTACAGGGATATTATTCGCAGGCAGAGTAATAAAATAATTTACCGAATCGTTTAAAGTCAGTGCAGATACATTCATTGTTTCCGTTCCAATGACTGTGCCTGTGTATACTGCTGTAATTGATGTAACAGAAACAGTTTCGCCTGACACATAACCGAATAACGATACATTGGCAGGGTTAACATCTGCGGATGTATTACCGTCATGTTCTTTTGTGTGCGTTATAGAAGATACGCTTATTTCTTTGCGGGTAATGTTAGCTGTAATATTAGGATGAGTTATTGGATTGTAATTTCCCGCGTCATTGCCGCCCAACTGCCATGAATCAAACGTAATTGGTTTATTGTTTCCGGCGTTTTTATTATTAAAATAAGCCGGTCCGTAAATAATTGTAACATCGTCGCCTGTTGCAATATTGCTTAACACAGGAGGATTCGTAATCACCGCGGCTGCAGAGCCGTCATATTCCTTGTTAGCTGCGGTTGGACTTGTGACTGTTACAGTTCTTCTGCTTATAGTCAAATTATTGGAAGGAAGCGCGGGAGATACCATATTTTGAATGGATACAGTAAGCGTTTTACCATTATCTCTCGAATAAGAAAGAACCGCGCTGCCAGATAAACCTGCATTATCCAGAAGCGGAGAAATTCCATATAACGCGAAGTCATTAAGCTGGACAGTTTCCGTGGAATTATCATCGTACGTCAATGTTGCTGAAAGACTAGTTAAATTAATGGTTTCACCGTGAATATATTCCATTTTTGAAGGACGGCTGAATATTGATATTGCGCTGACAGCTTTAAAAAGCTGAACCGCAGGAAAACTGTAAGAAATAGTTACATTTGCTCCTGTATTGTTTGATACTGCCGCGTTTAATTCATTGTTTAACACTGCGCTGAATTCTGAAGAAGCAAAAGCATAATTCGTTTTTGCAGACAAAACAATATCTATCGTATATATTCTTCCGTGGTGGAATCTTCCATCGTCAGGATTCCATGAAACCGAAGCTATGCTGTAATTGTCATCACTATTTACGCTTGCAAAGGTGCTTGGCGTCTCTTTAAATAATGGAGCGGTGATGTCATAAACATTCACGCCTGTAATCGGTATAGGGTCTACTATAAAGGTTAAAGACGCGCTTCCGTTTATATTATTTGCTCCTGTTACAGAAACGACTGCAGAGTATATTCCCGGAAGCAAATCATTAACAGGCGTAACGGTAAATGTTTCGATGTCACCTAATTCAATATTGTCGAACGAATCTTTTGATATAACAAAAACCTGTGCGTTCTCGCCTGAAAGCTGAATTGTAAGAGGGCCTGTGGGACGAGTGGCAATATTTGTGACAGTTACTGTCTGAGGCGATTGCGGTTCATAATTCATTATTACAGGTCCAAAAACAATGTCTTCAGGTGTCAGAGCTACGCCGTTATTCTCCCATTTTGCATAAAGGGTTAAATCGTTTTCGGGAATAATATCAAAATCCCACTCGTAAAGAAACGTTTCATCGTCCACAAACCAGCCCATGAAATTAAAGCGAGGTCTTGTTGGATCATAAGGCACTCTGATTGTTTCGCCTCTAAACACTCTTTGACTGTTAACATGGCTTCCGCCGTTAGTATTAAATGTAATAACTTTTATTTCAAGAATATCATTGATAAATGGATTGTCGCAGGCGGAAAATACCAGTAAAAAAATAAAAAATATTGGCAAAAAGAGGCATTTCCTAAAATCATTACCTTTTATCACTTATTTTTCCGCTCCTGACCCTTTCATAAAAATATAATACAATTCATTGTCTTTTTCCATTACTACTAGGCAATGGCACCTTACCGCTATATAATAGCCACATGTTGCCCAAATTAATTAAATATGTTCTTAAAGAAACACCAGCATCCCAGGAAATTGAGATTTGCGGCTGGGTCAGAACCAAACGGGACATGAAAAACCTCGTTTTCATCGAAATAAACGACGGCTCATGCTTCGCAGGTATCCAATGCACGTTCGATCGCGGCTCAGGAATCGATACCAAAACAGAAGAAGCAATCAGCTCCCTTACAACAGGCGCCTCTGTTAAGATTATCGGCAAATTAGTGCCGTCTCCAGCATCCGGTCAGGCAGTAGAAATTGCCGCCTCGAATATCGAAATCTTCGGCGAAGCGCCTGCGGAAACAACCGGAGATACACAAGGGTTTCCGCTTCAAAAAAAGCGTCATTCACTCGAATTCCTGCGCGAAATTGCCCATCTTCGCCCCCGAACAAACACATTCGGCGCTGTAGCGCGCCTGCGAAGCAAAATGGCGTACGCGATTCACCGCTATTTTCAGGAAAACGATTTCCATTATCTTCACACCCCGATTGTTACGGCAGGCGACTGCGAAGGCGCAGGCGCAATGTTTCAGGTAACAACCCTCGACCCAAAAGTGATCGCCAAAGACGAAGCGGCAGGCGGCGTTGACTGGTCAAAGGATTTTTTCGGAAAAAAGACATATTTAACGGTTTCCGGTCAGCTTGAGGCTGAAACCTACGCAACTGCGATTTCGCGTGTTTATACTTTCGGCCCTACTTTCCGCGCCGAAAACTCAAACACCGTGCGCCACCTTGCAGAGTTCTGGATGGTAGAGCCCGAGGTTGCCTTTGCCCGGCTTGAAGACGACATGGCTCTTGCCGAGGATTTTTTAAAGTACGTGTTTAATGCCGCGCTTAACGAATGCGCGGACGAGCTTTCCTTTTTTAACGCCCATGTCGAAAAAGGCATAATCGAAAACCTGCAGCAGGTTGCAAACGCGAAATTCGCGCACATCACATACACAGACGCTATTAAAGAACTGGAAAAAAATGCGTCACAATTTGAGTTTAAACCGGGCTGGGGATGTGATCTCCAAAGCGAGCATGAAAAGTTTTTAACGGAAAAAGTAGCAGGCGGCCCTGTCATTGTCACAGATTATCCAAAAGATATAAAGGCTTTTTACATGAAGCTAAACGACGACGAAAAAACAGTCCGCGCCATGGACGTGCTTGTTCCCCGGTTAGGTGAAATTATCGGCGGCTCCCAGCGCGAAGACAACCTGGAAAAACTTGTAAAGCGCATGGGCGAGATGGGACTGCACGCAAAAGATTACTGGTGGTATTTGGATCTTCGCCGCTACGGAACAGTTCCTCATGCGGGATTCGGTTTGGGTTTTGAAAGACTGATTCAATATATATCGGGCATGGCGAACATACGCGATGTAATTCCGTATCCAAGAGCCGTGGGTCAGGCTGAATTTTAATTAAAAGCATGAATATAAAAAGATATTTCATTTTTCTTTCTCTGTGTTTGCCGTTATGTCTCCATGCGCAAATAAATTACTCAACTACTCTTGATATATCTCACGGAGCTGCTTTGCATATTGAAGCAAGAGCTGCTGTTTTAATTGATGCGAACACGGGTACCATTCTTTATGCGAAAAATCCCGACGATATTATTCCGCCTGCGTCTTTGGTAAAACTTATGACAATGCACATCGCCATGAGGGAAATTCAGGAAGGCAGAGCGTCATACGATGAAATAATTCCCATCACGGTAGAAAGCTGGGCGCAAAGTCAGCCGCGTAACTCAAGCCTCATGTTTTTGGAACCGGGACAAACAGTTACGTTACGCGAAATATTACTCGGTCTTGCGGTTGCATCCGGAAACGATGCCGCGGTGGCAGTTGCTCTTCGCTTCGCGCCGAGTATGCGCGATTTTGCGAATCTGATGACCCGGGAAGCAAGGCGAATGGGTCTAAATGTTACGCGCTTTGTTGAAAGCTCAGGGATTTCGGGCACAAATATCACCACAGCCGCTGAATTTGCATCATTTTGCAGACAATATGTACAAATGCATCCGCACAGCATGGAAGAGTTTCATTCTGTTCAGGAGTTTGCCTATCCGTTGGAAATCAACGTGCTTCCAAGGCATAGCAGCCGTCCGCGCACAATAACACAGGATAACAGAAACAGTCTTTTAAAAACATTCCCCGGAGTAGACGGTCTTAAAACAGGTTTTATCATTGAATCAGGTTTTAATATCGCGCTGACAGCGCAAAGGGACGGAACGCGTTTTATACTTGTGCTTCTGGGCGGACCTTCCGGGCGCAGGGGCGCGATTATCCGCGCAGGCGACAGCGCGCTTCTTTTAAACTGGGCGTTTGATAATTTTAAAACGGTACATCCCAATATCGAAGAAATTGAAAATGTGCGTTTATGGAAAGGAAAAGCAAATAACGCTGTTTTAAGGTTATTGGAATCACCTGATTTTACAGCTCCTGTTGCTCGCGCGCAAAATTTATATTACGAAGTATTTATACCAAATCAATTAATCGCCCCGATACCAAAGGATTTTCCCGTAGGTTACTTAAGCATTTCTGACGATTACGGCGAATTAAGCAGAACTCCGCTCGTTACAGTTGAAGCATACGAAAGAGGCAATGCGTTCAAACGTTTCTTTCACTCTATCGCGCTGCTCTTTAAAAAATAATTCGTGTTATGTGCAAGAACCGTATTTTGCAACGAAGTTTTCCGCGCAAGGTTTTGTTTGCGGTAAAAAAACTTTTTAGAACAATCCCGAAATTTTCCCGTTACTGTCAATATCAATTTTTTCTGCGGAAGGAAGGGGCGGAAGCCCCGGCATCGTCATGATTTCTCCGGTAAAGACAACGATAAAGCCTGCGCCTGCTGATATTTTTACGTCTCTTACCGTTAGACGCCATCCTTTAGGCGCGCCAGATAAAGACGGGTCATCTGAAAAACTGTACTGCGTTTTTGCCATGCAGATTGGAACTTTATCAAGACCCATCTTTTCTATTTGATTAATCGCCTTTTGCGCATCGCGCAGAATTACTACGCTGTCCGCCCTGTAAATCTTTTTTGCGATAGTTTCAATTTTTTCATTTATTGATAAGTTAACGTCATAGGAAAATTCAAAATTGTTGGGCTCTTCGCAAAGACGCACAACTTCTTCTGCCAGTTTTACGCCGCCTTCCGATCCCTTTGCCCAAACTTCAGAAAGCGCCGCATTTACGCCCAGCTCTTTGCATTTTTTTTCTACAAGGTCAAGTTCAGCTTTTGTGTCTTTTGGGAAGGCGTTTATCGCGACAACAGCAGGAAGTTTATACACCTTTGTAATATTTTCTACATGCTGCAAAAGATTAGGCATACCGGCTTCAAGCGCGCCAAGGTTTTCCTTGTCAAGGTCTGCTTTTTTTACTCCGCCGTGAGACTTAAGCGCGCGAACAGTCGCCACAATAATTACAGCGGCCGGCTGTAAACCAGCAAACCGGCATTTAATATCCAAAAACTTTTCCGCGCCAAGGTCAGCGCCGAATCCTGCTTCTGTAACCACATAATCTGCGCATTTAAGAGCCATGCGCGTCGCCATTATCGAATTGCAGCCATGCGCTATATTTGCAAACGGACCGCCGTGAATAAAAGCGGGCGTTCCTTCCAGCGTTTGAACAAGATTCGGCTTTAACGCGTCTTTAAGAAGAGCCGCCATTGCTCCGTGGGCATTTAGCTGCGCGGCAGTAACAGGCAACTCTTCATTTTGCTTTCCGTGAGTGTAGCCGACAATGATGCGCCCAAGCCTTGCTTTGAGGTCATCAATATCCGACGCAAGGCAAAGAATCGCCATAATTTCCGAAGCGGCGGTAATGTCAAAACCGTCTTCGCGCGGAGAGCCGTTAACCCTCCCGCCAAGGCCGTCTGTGATAAAACGAAGCTGGCGATCGTTCATGTCAACGCAGCGCCGCCAGACAATTTTTCGCGCATCGATATTAAGCTGATTACCCTGGAAAATATGGTTGTCAATCATGGCGGCTAGAAGGTTATTTGCGGCGCCAATTGCGTGAAAATCACCTGTAAAGTGCAGATTTATATCTTCCATTGGAATAACCTGCGCCCAACCGCCGCCGGCGGCTCCGCCTTTGACACCGAATATCGGTCCAAGAGAGGGCTCGCGCAGCGCGACTATCGTTTTTTTTCCGATAAATGAGAGGCTGTCGGCGACCCCTACTGTCGTTGTAGTCTTTCCTTCGCCCGCAGGAGTGGGATTTATTGCTGTAACAAGGATTAATTTGCCTTTTTCAGTATAGTTTTCGGATTTTTCGTCGTTTTTTTTGTTATTAAGCAGACTAAAATCGATTTTTGCCTTATAACTGCCGTAAAATTCGATAAATTCTTCAGAAATTCCAGCTTTTTCAGCCACTTTTCGTATATGAAGCGCGTGATTGGGGTACACAGACTGTGCAATTTCGATATCTGAACCAAAAAATTTATCAATTTTAACCATTTTTTGATAATGAATTGATTATTTAAAAAAGTCAAGTTATTATGAAGGTATAAGGAAGGTAGGATTTATAGTCTTGAACTCCATACCTTGAATATGGTATATTGATCAGATACGTACAAGTTGCGTATTAAAATCGTGTATTTTCAGCGAGTGTGTTACGGCGGCCGTTGAAAATTACGTCCGTTTGCTCGCTTTACCTTTGTAAAGTGTTTAAACAGGATTGTATTTCCCTCTTTCTTTAATGAAGGGGTGAAATTCGCGTACACCAGGAGTTTTTCTTTATGAAGGGAATAATTCTCGCAGGCGGCACCGGCACAAGGCTATACCCAATTACAAAATCTGTCTCCAAGCAAATCCTGCCCATTTATGATAAGCCGATGGTATATTATCCTCTTTCGGTTTTAATGCTTGCAGGCATCAGAGATGTTCTTATTATTTCTACTCCAAGGGATCTGCCTGTATTTAAAGAGCTCTTTGGCTTGGGAAGCTGGCTTGGCATGCGTTTTGAATATAAGGTTCAGGAAAGCCCAAGGGGTCTTGCTGACGCATTTATATTGGGCGCGGATTTTATTGGAGGCGATTCTTGCGCTCTTGTGCTGGGCGACAATGTTTTTTACGGCAGGGGATTCAGCCAAACGTTACGTGAAGCTTCGGTTAAAGTTACAGAAAATAACGGCGCGGTAATATTTGGTTATTACGTAAGAGACCCGACATCGTACGGAGTTGTTGAATTTGACGCAGGCGGAAAAGCAATCTCCGTAGAAGAAAAACCTGCAAAACCTAAATCCCATTATGCTGTTCCGGGGCTTTATTTTTATGATAATGATGTTGTCGAAATAGCAAAAAATATTAAGCCTTCAGCCCGCGGCGAGATCGAGATAACTGCAGTTAACAATACATATCTGGAAAAAGAGAAGCTGTCTGTAGAAGAACTGGGCAGGGGTATGGTCTGGCTTGATACGGGCAGCTATGACGGACTTTTGGAAGCTTCAAATTTTGTTGAAACAATTCAAAAACGGCAGGGAATGTATGTTTCCTGTATCGAAGAAATTGCATATAACAACGGCTGGATATCCAGGGATGAATTACTGAAACTTGCATCCGAATATAAGACCGAATACAGCACATATTTAAAATATATAGCAGGAAATAACTAGGAGACAAATGTTAATGCGCAATTTACGTAATATTCTTGTGACAGGCGGCGCCGGCTTTATTGGCTGTAATTTTATTCGTTTTTTATTAAGTAAAAAAATAAATTTTTCCGGAAAAATTATTAATTTAGATACTCTGACCTATGCCGGAAATCTAATGAGCCTTTCCGATGTCGAAAAAGATTCCCGCTATTGTTTTGAGCACGGCGATATTTGCGATCGCGCGTTTGTAGAAACAGTTTTTAACAAACGTAACATTGATACTGTGGTGCATTTTGCCGCAGAAAGCCATGTAGACCGTTCCATACACGGCCCCGAGGCTTTTATAAAAACCAATCTTTTCGGCACCTTTACCCTTCTTGATGTTGCGCGTAACGCATGGAAAGATAAAACCGAAGTATTGTTTCACCATGTCAGCACGGACGAAGTGTACGGCTCTCTCGGAGAAACAGGTTTTTTTACAGAAACTACAGCTTATGATCCGCGCTCTCCGTATTCTGCAAGCAAGGCAGGAAGTGATCATTTGGTAAAGGCATATAATCATACATACGGTATTCCAATAACATTATCCAATTGTTCAAATAACTACGGTCCTTTCCAGTTTCCGGAAAAATTAATCCCGCTTATGATTTTAAACATGCTCGAAGGAAAACCCTTGCCGGTTTACGGCGATGGTAAAAATATCCGCGATTGGCTCTACGTAGAAGACCATAACAGCGCGGTATGGACAATTATGCAGAGCGGCAAGTCGGGAGAAACATACAACATAGGCAGTGAAAATGAATGTGAAAACATAAAACTTCTTGATGTGTTAATTGACATAACGGCAGAAAAGGCTAAACTAAAAGCAGATGATATACGAAAAACAATCACCTATGTAAAAGATCGTCCGGGGCATGACCGCCGTTATGCGATAGACTGTAAAAAATTAAAAAGTGAATTAGGCTGGAAACAGTCTGTAAGTTTTGAGGAAGGTTTAAGAAAAACTGTTGAATGGTATCTGGACAGTAAAAGCTGGGTAGACTCTATCCGCTCGGGCGATTATAAACAATGGTTAGAAAAAAATTACGGCAAACGCGCATAATAAAGTACAAAAACGGACGGAGATAAACGTAAGTTCATGTGGGAAATTTTAAATTTTATAAGACGAAATAAACTATTATTTGTTCTTGTAAGCATATTACGTTCATTAAAGAAAAATGGTTTAAAAAAAACATTCAGCGTGATAATCGGCGGATTGCGCCTGAAAAAAGTTCACCTTCAGTATTACAGGGGATTATTAAAAAATGATATAAAATCGCAGTCAAATATGGTTTTTTATAAAAGAATTAAGATTTCCATTATTTCATCGTTATATAATACGCCCAAACAGTACTTAATGGACATGATTAGTTCTGTTTTAGAGCAGACTTATGCTAATTGGGAACTTTGCCTTGTAGATGGAAGCGATGAAAGTAATACATACGCAAAAGAAATTTGCGAAGAATATATTAAAAATGATTCCAGAATTAAATATAAGAAAGTAGATAAGAATACGGGAATTTCTGAAAGATTAAATGAAGCTATAAAAATGTCATCAGGCGGCTTTATCGGACATCTGCATCAAAGTGACGTACTTCATCCCTCATGTCTTTATGAAGTAATGAATGTAATCTGCAATGAGGACGCCGATTTTATTTATACCGATGAAGCATATTTTTCTGAAAATTATTACGTTTCACTAAGACATCATAAACCGAATTATGCGATAGATACTTTATGTTCTTACAATTACATAAGTCATTTTACGGCTTTTTCAAGGAATTTTATTGAGAACGCAGGCGCTTTTAGAAGTAAATATGACGGTAGTCAGGATTATGATTTAATTCTGCGATATACCAACATTGCTTCTAAAATTTATCATATACCCAAACTATTATATTTTCACAGAAATGACAAAAAACCAATTCCTTCTGATGTTAAAAAGAAAATGGAAAATATTTCAACTGCAGAAAATGTTCTAAGTGAATATTTAAAAGAAAATGACAAAAAAGCAAAAATAGAAGGAAAGATCGAGCTTCCGGGATATTTTAGAGCTATATATGAATTAAAAGAAGAACCCCTGGTTTCCATAATTATTCCAAATAAAGATAGGGCCGCCATGCTTAGGAAATGCCTGTCTTCCATTATTCAGAAATCAACATATAGAAATTATGAAATTATCATTGTAGAAAATAACAGTGTAGAAGATGCTACATTTGCTTTATACGAAGAATTAAAAAAATATAAAAATGTCAGCATTGTTTACTGGGAAGAGCAGGGATTTAATTTCAGCGAGATATGTAATTTCGGCGTTCAGCATGCCGCCGGTCAGCAGCTTGTTTTTTTAAACAACGATATTATTATTATTTCGCCCAATTGGATTGAAGAAATGCTCATGTACAGTCAGCGGGAAGATGTAGGCGCTGTGGGCGCAAAATTATACTATATCAACGGTTCTGTTCAGCATGCAGGTATAGTATTAGGTCTTGGAGATATTACAGGTCATATTTATCACGGCGCTCCCCATGATGCTGTAGGTTACATGGGAAGATTACAGATTGTACAGAATATGAGCATTGTTACAGCAGCGTGCCTCATGATAAGGAAGAAAGTTTTTGATGAAATTGGCATGTTTCCGCCGGAATTTCCAAATTCGTACAACGATGCGGATCTGTGTTTAAAATTGCGAAAAGCAGGATTTTTAATAATTTGGACACCTTATGCCGAAGCTTACCATCTTGAATCCAGATCACGCGGATATAATACAAGTTCCAAAAGGAAACAACGGCTTGTCAAAGATACAGCTTTATTCAGGAAAAGGTGGGAGAAGGAACTTGCAGCAGGCGATAAATATTACAATATTAATTTTTCTTTAGATAAATCAGATTATAGTTATAAGTAGTACAATAAAAAAAGGATTAATGGAAATATGCAAAAAACAATTGAGAGGCTGCGTACTTTTTTTAGATACAGAGAGTTGTTTTTCCAGCTTGTATCTCGCGATATTAAACTTAAATACCGCAGGAGTTTTTTAGGTTATATTTGGAGTATGTTAAACCCCCTGCTGACAATGGTGGTAATGTATCTGGTTTTTTCCAACCTTTTCAGGTTCGAAATTATTAACTTTCCAATTTATCTTTTAATCGGGCAACTGCTCTTCAATTTCATGGCGGGAGCAACTTCAAACTCGCTTAATTCGGTTTTAGGGAATGCAGGTCTTTTAAAGAAAATATTTGTTCCAAAATATATTTTTACAATGGCGACAGTTACAAGCGAATTTGTTACGTTTTTGTTTTCTCTCGGTGCCCTGATTATTCTTTTTATTGCTACCGGAGTGCCGTTTTCGCCGCGCCTTCTTTTAATTATTATTCCGATTATTCAAATTTATATTTTTAGTTTGGGATTGGGACTATTTGTAGCTCAGGCTACCGTGTTTTTCAGGGATATGGTGTATATCTGGAATGTTGTTTCTACAGCATGGCTTTATTTATCGGCAATATTTTATCCTGTAAGCATTCTTCCTGAATGGCTCTTTAATCTTGTTACGCGCTATAATCCCATGTATTTTTATATATCAATGTTTCGTAATTTTACAATAGGAACGGCAGGCATGGGCAGCTTGGATCTTGCAATGCGCGGAGCCGTTGCAGCTTTATTAATGCTGGGTATCGGGCTTGTAACATTTGCTAAAGCAAAGAAAAAATTTATATTATATATGTGAGGTAAAAAATTGGAACCAATTATCCGGATTAATGATGCGACTATACGTTTTAATATTGCATCGGAAAAAGTTGATAACATAAAAGAATATTTTGTAAAATTTTTTAAAGGCGCGCTTCATTTTAAGGAATTCTTGGCTTTAAAAAATATTAATTTTGAAATAAAAAAGGGTGAATCATGGGGAATTGTTGGCAATAACGGAGCAGGTAAGTCAACATTATTGCGTCTTATCTGCGGAATCATTGCGCCGGACAAGGGTGAAATAATGGTAAATGGCAGAATTTCTCCAATACTGGAACTGGGAGCTGGTTTTGATCCTAATTTAACAGCAAGAGAGAATATTTACCTGCAGGGCGCTCTTTTGGGGCACAGCCACGCTTTTATGCAGGAAAGATTTAACAGCATTGTAGAATTTTCTGAACTGGCGGATTTTCTTGAAATGCCGATAAAGAATTATTCAACAGGTATGCAGGCGCGTATGGCTTTTTCTGTCGCGACGGTAGTAGAACCGGAAATACTAATTGTCGATGAAGCTCTTTCTGTAGGAGACGCGGCTTTCCAGAGAAAGTGCGCAGCTCGTATTCAGGAAATGCTGCAGGGAGATACAACATTTTTATTTGTATCACATAGTAATGATATGGTAAAAGCGTTATGCAAAAAAGCAGTATGGCTTCGTAACGGCGAATTAATTATGACAGGTAATTCAGATGAAGTATGCGCGGCTTATGACGATTATTATAAGTAGTTTGGAATTATAAGTGCCGATTGACTTTATACAGTGTCCGATAGACGGATTAATAGAAATACAGCCGAGAGTATTCGGTGATGCTCGCGGTTATTTTTTTGAATCTTGGTCACAGCGTGATTATGATGATGCCGGTGTAAAACTACCCTTTGTTCAGGATAATCAATCAAGTTCTGTAAAAGGGGTTTTACGCGGGCTTCATTTTCAGAAAAAGCATCCGCAGGGAAAATTGGTAAGAGTAATAGAAGGCGAAGTATTTGATGTCGCTGTAGATTTACGAAAAGGATCAGCTACTTACGCGAAATGGCATTGCGTTACCCTATGCGGTAAAAAGCAAAACCAGTTCTATATTCCGCCGGGTTTTGCGCATGGTTTTTTAGTTTTATCCGATACTGCAATTTTTACATACAAATGCACAGATTTCTATTATCCCGATGACGAAGTCGGAATAATTTGGAACGACTGCGATATTGGTATCGAATGGCCTGATTTGGGGATGGAATACAAATTATCGGAAAAGGATAAAATGTTGCCAAGGATGAGCGATCTGTGATCTGGCTGATTGGCAATAAAGGGATGCTGGGAACAGAACTTTCGCTGCTTCTGAAAGAAAGAAATATTTTCTTTATTGGAACGGATAAAGAAGTAGATATAACGAATCTTTCATCGCTTAGGGAATTTGCAAAAGAAAAATCAATTAAATGGATAATTAACTGTGCGGCTTACACTGCGGTTGAAAAAGCGGAAGATGATAAAGAAACCTGCCATTTAATTAACATTGAAGGTTCGCGTAATATTGCGGAGATTGCAAGGGAAATAAATGCTGTTATAATCCATATTTCTACGGATTATGTTTTTAACGGCCGGGGAAACAAACCTTATACGGAAGAAGATGAAACAGATCCTATAGGCATTTATGGTTTATCAAAGCGTTACGGAGAAATAAAAGTCCTTGAAGAAAATGAAAAATCATTTATAATCAGGACAACATGGCTTTACGGCAGGCATGGCAATAATTTTGTATATACAATGCTGCGCCTTTTTAATGAAAAAGAAAGTGTTTCTGTCGTTAACGATCAGAAGGGAAGCCCGACATGGGCTAATGATTTAGCGCAGACAATTATAGAAATTATAAAACAGGCAGACGATGGTAAAACGATTCCTTACGGAATTTATCATTTTACCAATGAAGGCGAGATTACCTGGTATGATTTTGCCAAAGAAATTTATAAACAGGCAAACGAAGCGGGTCTTGTAACAAAAACCTGCGAAATTAAACCCTGTACAAGCGCCGAGTACCCTTCAAATGTAATGCGGCCTTCGTATTCTGTGCTGGATAAAACGAAGATAAAAAACGCTTTGGGAATAAACATTGCGAAATGGGATGACAGCTTACGGAATGTAATCGAAACCGTCAGGTTTAAATGAAAATATTTAAATATATTGCAAAGAAAATTTTACCGCATAAATTAAGAGAGTCAATAAAAAGAAATATATTATACAGGCCGTTAAAAAAAAGAATATCAAATATACGGTCTGTTGACAAATCCCTTGCGCAGGGAATAAATATAATAGGTATTATAAGATCCGGTAAAAGTATTGGTTTGCAAACAAAACTAATAGCAAAAGCGCTTGAAACTGTAAATATTCCGTATTGCATGATAGATCTTTGCGAATATTTAAATATAGAAAAATGCAATTTTGATTATGAAGAAAAAATTACAAATGAGCAGATTTTTAACGTTAATTTAATTGTATTAAACGCCGATTGTATGAATCGCGCGTTACGTGCATTAAATCATAAAGAGTTTGACAGGCGTTATAATATCGGATATTGGGCGTGGGAGCTTTCGGAATTTCCTGATATCTGGCTGGATGGATTTAATTCGCTGCATGAAGTATGGGCAAACTCGCATTTTAGCGCGGGCTCGATTGCAAAAAAATCGCCAATTCCGGTGATTCCGGTTCCGGTATATGCGGATATTCCTTATATTAATATTAAAGAAGGACGCGAATACTTTAATGTAAAAAATGATGTTTTTTTGTTTATGATTGCGTATGACTGCGAGAGTTTTATATCAAGGAAAAACCCGCAGGCTGCGGTAAAGGCTTTTATGAAAGCCTTTTCGCCGGAAGATCGGAATGTTGGATTGGTTCTAAAATTATATTGCGCAGAGAATTATCAGGAACATGTTAAAGAGTTGTTTAATATGCTTTCCGGGTATCCAAATATTTACTATTTTGACAAATATTTATCCGATGAAGAAATGAGAGCTTTAACATGTGTTTCTGATGCTTTTATTACGCTTCACAGAAGTGAAGGATTTGGATCTATACCATTAGAAGCTATGGCTCTTGGAACACCGGTTATAAGTACCGCATATTCCGGTAATATGGAATATATGAATCATAAAAATGCTGCTCTTGTAGGTTATAATTTAGTGCCTGTAAATGGTCAATACATAGGAACTGAAGCCGGGGAAGATTTTGTCTGGGCAGAGCCTGATATTGAAGATGCTGCAAACCAAATGAAAAGACTGGTTTCTGATAATAAATGGAGAGAAGAACTTATCAGCAATGGTAAAGAAACGGTTAAGAATCAAATTAATGCAGGTACAATGGGAAATATAATTAATAACAGACTTAAAGTTTTGGATTTAATAAATTAAAGAAAAATATTAATACGGAGGATTTATGAAAAAAGCGCTTATAACGGGTGTAACAGGACAAGATGGTTCGTATTTGGCTGAATTATTGGAAGAAAAAGGATATGAAATTTACGGACTGATAAGGCGAAAAGCGAAATTGGAATACGGAAACCTTGAAGGGCTTCCCGTTAAAAATAAAATTAAATACATTTTTGGCGACATTACAGATATGGCATCTATGATAAATGCCATAAACGTATCGCAGCCTGATGAAATTTACAATCTTGCGGCAATGTCTTTTGTAGCGCAGTCATTTAGAGAACCTGTTGCAAGCGCAAATATCACCGGTATTTCTGCGCTGAATATACTTGAAGCAGTTCGCGCCGTAAAACCGGATACAAAAATTTATCAGGCAAGCACTTCAGAAATGTTTGGGGGCTGCATAGAAGATCAAAGCGATGATTTTAACGGGTATAACGAAAAAAGTTTTTTTCATCCCAGAAGTCCTTATGGGGTTGCCAAATTGTTTGCGCACTGGATCGTAAGAAATTACCGTGAAAGTTATAATATGTTTGCCTGCTCAGGTATTTTATTCAATCATGAGAGCGAAAGGCGAGGGCTTGAATTTGTAACAAGAAAAATTTCAAATGCCGCGGCAAGAATAAAGTTGGGATTACAGGATTGTCTTGAACTTGGAAATATGGATGCAAAACGGGATTGGGGTCATGCTAATGATTATATAAACGCAATGTATTTAATGCTTCAGCAGAAAAAACCTGATGATTATGTAATTGCTTCGCATGAATCACATACCGTTAGAGAATTTGTCGAATTATCTTTTAAAGCGTTGAATATTGGCATTAAATGGCAAGGCGAGGGCGTCAACGAAACAGGAATAGACACGAGCAGCGGAAAAACGATCGTTAAAATAAATCCTGAATTTTTCAGGCCTGCCGAAGTTGATTTCTTGCTTGGAAACCCCGAAAAAGCAGAGAAAGGATTAGGATGGAAAAGAAATATTTCATTCCAGGAGTTAGTACGCAGAATGGCAGAAAACGATTTAGCAATTAATAAAAAAGAGATATAATGAAAGCATTAATTGCCGGCGCTGCGGGATTTGTCGGCAGATATTTAATTGATGAACTTGCCGGAAACAATTACGAAGTAATAGCAACAAAATTACCGAATGAGGTTTTGCATTCTGATAATTGTACGGTTATCGATCTTGATATATTAATGGAGAGCGATATATCGGCAGTTTTAGGAAGGACGCGACCTGATGTAATATTTCATTTAGCGGCCATTAGTTCTGTTGCATTATCCTGGAAAAAGCCTGCGCTTACAGTAGATATAAATATTAAAGGCGCTGTAAACCTTTTAGAAGCTGTAAGGAATTTGGACTATAAACCTAAGGTTTTACTTATAGGTTCCAGTGAAGAATACGGAAAAGTATCAGAAGAAGAAAATCCTATTAGCGAATTGCATAAAACATATCCTGCTAATATTTATGCAGCTTCAAAAACTTGCCAGAATATGCTTGGTAAAATCTATGCAGATGCGTATAATTTAGAAATTATAATGGTTCGGGCATTTAATCATATAGGACCCGGGCAAAGCGCGGATTTTGTTGTTTCCGATTTTTGCAAGCAGGCTGCAGAGATAGAAAAAGGCATTATTAAGCCGGTTATCCATGTTGGTAATTTAGGCGCCAAGCGTGATTTTACTGATGTACGCGATATTGTAAGAGCGTATCTTCAATTATCATTTAAGGGAAAGAAAGGCGAAACATATAATATTGGCAGCGGCAAAGCCATAGAAGTTAAAAATATTCTGGACACAATAATAAATAATTCTACTGCGGACATAAAAATAGAAATTGACGAGTCAAAATACAGACCTGTTGATGTTCCAGTAATAGAAGCTGATATAAGTAAAATTGTGTCTTGCACAGGATGGAAACCCGAATTTGATTTGAACACAACTATTACGGATACTTTGCAATATTGGCGAAGTAAGATAAATGGAAAAACATAGAAAATCAACATGAAAAGTAACCTATGAAAGTAGTAATCCTTGCAGGCGGTCTTGGCACACGTCTTTCCGAAGAAACAAATTTACTCCCAAAACCTATGGTAGAAATAGGCGGAAGGCCGATTTTGTGGCACATAATGAAGATATATTCGTATTGGGGTTTTAATGAATTTGTGATTCTTACAGGCTATAAATCGCATATTATTAAAGAATACTTTATAAATTATTACAACCGTTATTCTGATATTACAGTGGATATGTCAAAGAATTCGGTTGAGATTCACAGCCACAGAACAGAGCCGTGGAAAGTAACAATGCTGTATACAGGCGAAAACACTCAAACAGGCGGACGACTAATAAAAGCAAAAGATTTTTTGGGCAGTGAAAAATTTTTGTTTACATACGGCGATGGAGTAGCGGATATAAATATCCCCGAACTTATTAATTTTCATGAAAAACAAAAAAAAACTGTTACTGTATCGGCAATACAACCTGCGGGAAGATACGGGTCGTTAGCGATTAACAATGAAGGAAATATAACTTCTTTTTTTGAAAAACCCGGCGGAGACGGAGCATGGATTAACGGAGGCTTTTTTGTCGCAGAACCGGAATTTTTTTCTTATTTAAAAAACGGAAATTTAACGATTCTTGAAAGAGAACCTATGGAAAAACTTGCAGTTGACGGTAAATTATCCGCTTATAAACATACAGGTTTCTGGAAATGTATGGATACTCTTAATGACAAAATAGAATTAACAGATGTCTGGCAAAAAGGAAAAGCTCCCTGGGCATTATGGATGAGATAGTGCTTGATTTTTATAAAAATAAAAATGTTTTTATTACGGGTCATACTGGTTTTAAAGGTACATGGCTTTCCAGAGTTTTATTAAAAGCAGGCGCTAATGTAACAGGTTACGCATTAAAACCGCATTCAGATACATCACTGTTTGAACAAACTAAAACAGCAAATGATATACATTCAATAATTGAAGACATTAGAAATTCGGATTCATTAAAAAAGGAATTGTTAAACGCTAGACCCGAAATAGTGATTCATATGGCTGCACAGCCAATTGTGAGATTATCATATAAAGAGCCTGTTAAAACTTATGAAATAAATGTTATGGGAACGGTTAATATTCTGGAAGCCGTAAGGTCTTGCCCATCGGTAAAATCTTTTATTAATGTTACTACAGATAAAGTTTATGAAAATAAAGAAAAGCCCTCGGGATATAAAGAAAATGAAAATCTTTGCGGGTTTGACCCGTATTCAAGCAGCAAATCATGCAGTGAACTTGTAACTTACAGTTATCGTAATTCATTTTTTAATTATATTGACGCTCCTGCAATTTCTACAGCGCGTTCAGGTAATGTAATAGGCGGAGGAGATTATTCAGAAGACAGAATTATTCCTGATTGTATAAAAGCGGCAAATAAAGGAAAAGAGATTATTGTAAGAAATCCTGATTCTGTTCGTCCGTATCAGTATATTCTGGACTGCCTTTACGGTTATTTTTTATTAGCAGAAAAGCAATATAAAAATAAATCATTGGAAGGTGCGTATAATTTTGGTTCAGAAGAAGGAAGCTGCGTTAAAACAGGGGAACTTGCAAGCATCTTCTGCGAAGTTTTCGGGCAGGGAGCGAAATGGCATGCTCAGGATAACGATGGTCCGCACGAAACTAATTTCCTAAAGCTGGACAGTTCAAAATCCAGAGAGATTCTGGGATGGAAGCCAAAATGTGATGTAAGAGCGGTTGTTAAAAAAACTGTTGAATTTGCAAAATTAAAAACAGATGTAGAAAGAAAAAAATGTATTGATAATCAAATATCTGAATATCTAACATCCTATGAAACATGAACAAACAAAAATAAAAGGCGTATTTGTCGTACACTCTGAGCCGTATAAAGACGAGCGCGGTTTTTTTAATCGTATATTTTGCCAGACAGAGTTGGAAGCTATAAGACCCGGAATTGTAATATCGCAGATAAATCATTCAATGACTAAAAAAAAAGGCACGATCAGGGGAATGCATTATCAGAATCCGCCGTATGCTGAAATGAAGATAGTTCGTTGTGTTAAGGGAAGCATATTTGATATTGCGCTTGATTTGCGAAAAGATTCGCCGACTTTCTTGCAATGGTATGGAGAAGTGCTTTCCGCGGATAATATGAAGGCACTTGTAATTCCTGAAGGCTGCGCGCATGGTTTTCAATCGCTGGAGGATAACGTTGAGCTTGTTTATATTCATACGCAATTTTATAAAAAAGAATCAGAGAATACAATTAGATATGATGATCCAAAAATTAATATTAAGTGGCCTTTGGATTATACAGTGATATCAGAAAAAGACGCCGTAAATTCATTTATATCTGAAAATTTTGATGGTATTATAATATGAAATGCAGGCACTGCGGTAATGAATTACAGTTTGAATTTATAAATTTATTTAATTCACCGCCTTCTAATTCATACTTAACCGAAGAACAGCTTAATGAACCAGAGACGCTATATCCGTTAAAATTATTTATATGTGATGGTTGCTTTCTGGTTCAAATCGATGAATATAAAAAATCATCAGAGATATTTAATTCTGAATATATATATTTTAGTTCTTTTTCAGCTTCATGGCTGGAACATGCAAAAAAATATGCAGAAATGATAACAGAGAAGTTAAATCTTGACAGTAACTCGTATGTAATTGAAATAGCCAGTAATGACGGATATTTATTACAATATCTTAAGAATAAAAATATTTCATGTCTTGGAATTGAGCCGTCTTCTTCCACGGCTAAGGCGGCGAGAGAAAAGGGAATTGATGTTTTAGAACAATATTTTAATTCAACGGCAGCAAAAACTTTAAAAAAAGCAGACCTTGTAATAGGTAACAATGTTCTGGCTCACGTTCCCGATATTAACGATTTTGTCGCAGGATTGAAAATTGCATTGAAGTCTAGCGGCACAATAACAATGGAGTTTCCGCATTTGCTGAATTTGATTAATCTAAATCAATTCGATACTATTTATCACGAGCATTTTTCGTATTTGTCGTTGATAGCCGTGCAGAAAATATTTAGCTCGCAAGGATTGAAAATATATGATGTTGAGGAACTTTCAACTCATGGCGGCAGTTTACGTATTTATGCCGCGCATAAAGAAAATAATGAAATATCAATTAATAAGTCTGTAAATGAAATAATTGATAAAGAAAAATCGGCATATTTAGATAAGATGGAAGGATATTATAATTTTGAAAAAAAAATACAGATACTTAAATGGAAATGCATGGATCTATTAATAAAATTTAAAAAAGAAAAAAAAAGAATTGCCGCATACGGCGCGGCAGCAAAAGGTAATACATTTTTAAATTATTGCGGAATAAAGGCAGATTTAATTGATTTTGTTGCAGATGCTTCTCCTCACAAGCAAGGAAAATATTTACCGCAAAGTCATATTCCGATTGTATCTGAAAATATTTTAAAAAGGGAAAAACCGGATTATATAATTATTCTGCCTTGGAATTTGTTTGACGAGATATCTGCACAATTGAATTATACAAAAGAATGGGGAGCAAAGCTTATAACCGCAATTCCAGAAATGGTAGTACATGAGTAATCTTTATAGAATATATTAAATGGAAAATTAAATAAATTTTAAAGAAATAAATGCAATTTAAAGATATTCAAATAAATAAAAATACGCTAATTTATCATGGAAGTGATACAATTATAGATAATCCAAAAATAAAGCAGCCTGTAAGAGCATTGGATTTTGGCATTGGTTTTTATACAACAACAAATATAAACCAGGCAAAAAGTTTTGCAAGAAAAGTTATGAAAAGAAACAAGTCTTCAGAGACACATATTAGTATTTACACAATAAACATTGATGTCTTTAAAAAACTTAATTCATGTATTTTTAACAAACCGGATAAACGTTGGCTTGATTTTGTTTCTGCTAACAGAAATGAAACTTATACCGGTAGATTATATGATATTATATACGGACCTGTAGCAAATGATACTATTTTTAGAACATTTATCGCTTATCAGAATGGGATACTTAGTGAGGCTGAGACATTAAAAAGACTTAAAATACGGCGATTATATAACCAGTTGGTTTTTTCTAATGAAGAAGCATTAAAATGTTTAACTTTTAACGGTGAGATAAAAGAATGAGTGAAATTGAGTTTAAAGCAACATTACAAATGCTTTTTCCTATGGTAATACAAACTATTATGGAAAAGAAGAATATAACAATAATTCCGGCAATTAAATTATTTTATTTATCTGAAATATATAAAGAAATAGAAACTGAAGATACAAAATTATGGCATTTAAGTCCTTTAGCGCTTTATAATTTACTGGAAATTGAATTACAGACAGGAAAGTTAATTTTTCCGACTGAAGCTTGAAATATACCATGAAAACTGATATTAATAATGATTTTTTAATTTATGTAATAGAGGAATATAAATTCCTGGAAAAGAAATCCGCAAAAGATGTAATAGAATTATTTACAAAATTTAATGCATTTGATTATATTATACAGCACTATGACGCTCTTCATACAATGGGCGGCAGAGCGATAACTGATGATGTTAATTTATTCATAGATAAACAATGTAATGAAAATGACAGATAATCTTTCTAAAATATATTATTCAAAACCTTCGATTACCCAAAAAGAAATTGATTATGCAACCGATGCCGCTGCAAACGGATGGGGTGCAAAGTGTTATGAATACATTATAAAATTTGAAAATCTATTTAAAGAACATTTAAAAACAAATTATGCAATAGCAACATCAAGCTGCACAGGGGCGATGCACTTGGGGCTTTCTGCATTGGGAATTGGTCCCGGAGATGAAGTTATTACTGCAGATATTAATTGGATAGCTTCCGCCGCCGCTGTAACTTATTTAGGAGCTAAAGTTGTTCTGGTTGACGTTTTACCTGACACATGGTGCATCGATCCAAAACAAGCTGAAAAAGCAATAACAAAAAAAACAAAAGCAATTATTGCCGTTCATTTATACGGAAATCTTTGTGAAATAGATGACCTATTAAGAATAGGAGAAAAATACAATATTCCGATAATTGAAGATGCCGCCGAAGCTATCGGCTCAATATATAAAGGAAAAAAAGCTGGTTCCATGGGCGCTTTTGGCGTTTTTTCTTTTCATGGAACAAAAACAATAACAACGGGCGAAGGCGGAATGTTTGTAACAAATGATGCTGATTTATACGAAAAAACATTGACGCTTTCAAACCATGGGCGAAGCAGAAACCAAGCTAAACAATTCTGGTTTGATGAAGTTGGCTTTAAATATAAAATTTCTAATATTCAGGCGGCGATAGGTTGCGCGCAAATGGAAAGAATAAATGAACTGATAGAGAAAAAACGGCTTGTTTTTAAATGGTATAAAGACAGATTAAAAGATATTCCCTTACAGTTAAATCCGGAACCTGCTGACTGTCAAAACGGTTATTGGATGGTAAATATTGTCATTGATAGAAAAGTTTCTTTTAACAGAGAGACTTTATTACAGAATTTTAAAGATAATAACATAGACGGCAGGGTATTTTTTTGGCCTTTATCTCTTGTAAGGAAAGATGATAATAGATTTTTTAAAACAGATGAAAATATAATCTCTTACGATATATATAATCGCGCGGTTAATCTTCCGTGTTATCATGATATTACAGAAGATGATGTGGACAGAGTTGTTGAATGTATTAAAAAGTTATGCAATTAGTTATACAACAGCCGATTTTTTTTCCGTGGTGTGGATATTTAGAGCTTGCGAAAGCGGCTGATGTTTTTGTTCATTTAGATGATGTACAACTAATTAATAAAGCAAGTTTTACGAATAGAGTTCAGATAAAAAATAAATCTGATGTTTTGTGGCTAACGGCTCCTATTGATAAAAGCAAAGGTCATCTTGTGAAAATAAACGAATCTTATTTTTCCGATAAAACAAATTGGCGTAATAAACATCTAAAAACGATTCAACAGCTCTATATTAAAACATTTTATTACAAAGAAATGATGGAATTAACAATAGATATTTATAATCAAGATACAAATAACATAGCAGAATTTGATATATACTGCGATAATAAACTTATATCTTTTTTTGGAATAAAAGCTAAAATTTTAAAATCGTCAGAAATCTTGACGCATGGTTCAAAATCGGAATTAGTATTGAGTATTTGTAAGGAGCTTGGAGCAGATACATATATAACCGCACACGGTGCATTAAATTATTTGGATTATAATTTATTTGAAAAGAATAATATTGAAGTAAAATATGTAGACTATAACTTCAAACCATGGAATCAGCAATTTGGGGAATGGACGCCTTATGTTACCTCGTTAGATTTAATAGCTGCTGTTGGGAAGAATTGCATTGATCATTTAAACTCTAAAACGGTATATTGGAGAGATTTTATATCTTCAAAGAATTGAATAAAAATTTATATCAAATAAGAAATTAATGAAAAATAACAAGAAACTAATAATTTTTGGTACTTCCAACTTATCTGAGAATGCGCATTATTATTTTACCAATGATTCCGATTATGAGCCTGTTGCATTCTGCGCAAACAAAGAATATATTACAAATGATAATTTTCTTGGATTACCTTTAGTGCCTTTTAATGAGATAGAGGAAAAATTCCCACCGCACGAATATAGTTTTTTTTGTTCTGTAGGGTACAGAGATATTAACAGTATAAGAAGAGACATATATTTAAAAGCAAAAGAAATGGGTTATTTACTTGCAAGTTATATTAGTTCCAAAGCAGACATAGCAAAAAATGTAAAAATAGGAGAACATTGTTTCATTACCACAATAAATATAAAACCTTATGCAATTATTGGAAATAATTGTTTTATATATTCAAATATCTCACATCATACTGTAATAGAAGATCATTGTTTTATTACAGGAGGCGTTTGTATGGGAGGAAAAGTTAAAATAGGTGAGCAGACATTTATAGCGCTTAATTCAACAATAAGGGACAACATTACGATAGGAAAAAGAAATATTATTGGAGCTGGTTCTTTAATATTAAAAAGCACAGAATCAGATCAATTATTTATTGCTGAAGGAACAAAAGCTCAGAAGATATCCAGCGCTGTTTATTCCAAAGGTTTATCGTTATATTGAATATAGTATAACTATTTAAAATAAAGATTATAAATGAAATTATATCATGGAAGCAATCAAATTATTAAAACTCCTGATTTAAGCAAAAGCAGAAAATATCTTGATTTTGGCAGCGGTTTTTATTTATCTATAGCTTTAAAACAAGCGGAAAATAGAGCCAAATCTGCACATTTATTTTTTAAAACCGGTAAACCAATAATTAATATTTTTGAATTTAATAATATGTTAAATGAACTTGATGTTTTAGAATTTTTATATGCTGATACTTCATGGCTTGATTTTGTTTCTGCGAACAGAAAAGGAAAAGCATTTACTAAGTTTGATATTATTATAGGTCCGACAGCGAATGATAAAACAATACTTACTATTGATCAATATATGCAAGGTATGTATGACCACATTGACAATCCGCAGGAATTTGTAATTAAAATGTTGCAGCCTGAAAAATTAGAAACACAATATTTATTTGCTACAGAAAAATCATTGAGCTGTCTTTCATTTATCGAGGCGTATGAATTATGATTACTTATATTAGAATCAGTCTTATTACAATGATTGTTAGTTTAATTGTTGAATATAATAATCTGGAGGAGCAGGAAGCTATATATTCATTTTATAATTCCAATATTGCCGATGCGCTTTCCGATAAATCCACAGGATTATATCTTTTATCTCCGTACTTGATATATGAATTATGGAATGAGGAATATAAGACAGGTGATTATAAAGAGTCTCCTTATTATTTTTGTATGATATGAAAATAATTTCCGAAAAATCAGAATTTTTTATATTTTTACTTGAAAAATATGCAGAAATAAAAATGATATCATCAAAAGACGTTTTAAACATATGGAAAGATAAAAATATAATTGAATATATTAACGGTATGTATGAGCAATATCATTCTGAGCGCATTGAAAACGCGATAGAAGATATTGAAAGAAAATGTGAATAATTGAGACATAAAAATGCAAAAAAATGTTTTAGAATATTTAGAAAACGCTGTAAAATTGTTTCCTGACAAGATAGCTTATCAAACGCAAACGGATAGTATAAGTTTTATACAGGTTTATCAAACTGCAAAAAAAATTGGCACATTTATTTCGCAAAAAATAAGATATGGGTGTCCTGTAGTTGTAATAGGGGATAAAAATATAGAAACTATCGTTACTTATTTGGGAATTATATATGCCGGTTGTTATTATATACCATTGAATATTGAATTACCGGAAGCCAGATTATTTATGATTTTAAAAATGGTTGAACCGGTTTTAATTATTACAAATAATGATATTTTAAATAATTTAAAAGAAAAAAAATATCCTTATCATATTTTATCTTATGAAGAAGCGCAAAAAGCAGAAACTAATGAAGATGTGATTTTAACGAGACGAAATAAACAGTTGGACACAGATCCTCTTTATGTAATTTTTACTTCAGGATCTTCTGGAACACCAAAAGGAGTAGTAACATCTCACAGATCTGTAATATATTGTATTGATGTTTTTGCAAAAACTTTTAATATTAATTCAGATGATATATTAGGTAACCAATCGCCTTTAGATTATATTTCTGCTGTACGTGATATATATTTACCTTTACATGTTGGAGCTAAGACGGTTTTAATTCAAAAATCGCTTTTTTCTACACCAAAAAAGTTGTTTAATTATATTAACGATAATAAAATTACAACAATTTGTTGGGTTGCGCCGGCTTTATCTTTATGCGCAGAACTGGGTGTATTTAATGAAATTTCGTTAAATACAGTGAAAAAAGTCTTCTTTGCAGGTTCTGTGCTGCCTAGTAAACATCTTAGAATTTGGCAGGAAAATCTCGCAAATTCAATTTTTATTAATCATTATGGACCCACAGAAATAACTTCAAGCTGTAATTATTATAACGTTGACCATATCTTTAAAGATACTGATATATTACCAATAGGTAAAGTTTTTGATAACGCAGATGTATTATTACTTGATGAAGAACATGATGAAGTAGCGGTTGATGAAATAGGTGAAATCTGTGTTCGTAGTCCAGGATTAGCATTGGGGTATTTTAATGATAAAGAAAAAACGGATGAATATTTTATAATAAATCCGCTTAATTCTGTTTACCCTGAACTTATTTATAAAACAGGAGATTTAGGAAGTATAGGCACAGATGGACAAATGTATTTTCACGGACGCAAGGATTCGCAAATTAAACATATGGGACATCGCATAGAATTAGGAGAAATTGAAAGTAACGCTTCATCAATGCAAGAAATAAGCCGCTGCTCATGTTTATATCAGGAATCAAAAGAAATGATATGGCTTTTTTATGTTGGCGATACAGATAATAAGAAATTGTCAATTTACTTACGAAATTTACTGCCAAGTTTTATGATTCCGCGTAAATTTGTTAAGCTTGATGTAATGCCGGTGCTTGCAAATGGAAAAACAGATATGACCGCTCTAAAAAAAATGATGGAAGAGTAAAAATATCGAATGAAAACTGATTTAGAATGTATTTATCTTTTTTCACGGCAGCAGCCTGATAAACTCGCTATTGTTCATGAAAATGATGAAATAAATTATAAAAATTTATGGAATGGAATAGTTAATTTTTGTAATTATTTAATAGATAAAGGATTTAAGAAAAATTATTATGTTATTTTAAAAGCAAAAAAAGCATCTTCTCATATAGTTGCTTTTTATGGGATTCAATTAGCAGGAGGTATTCCGGTAATTTTAAGTGATAATATGAGTGTTGATGCGATATTAGAAGTTGCAAATAAATACGAAATTAATTGGATTATTATTGATGATGATGTTAATAATGAAAATTTTAATGTTGTTTACCATAAGAATGTTATTATTTCAAATCAAGAATTATCAACAGAATTAACACCAGTTTTTCCATCTCTAGATTTTATTTCAGAGATTATTTTTTCATCAGGAACAACAGGAACTGCAAAAGGTGTGTTAGTTACTCATAAAAATATTATTTCTGTTGGACAGAGCAGTATTAAAGAACTTGGTATAAGTGAAGATCATGTTTCAATGATTACTATTCCTGTTGAATCGGTTGGTCCTTTGCGCGAATTGCATTTTACTATGCAAAGGGGCAGCACACTTGTAGTTGCTGGAAGTATGTTAAATCTCAATAATTACTTTGAATTAATAAAAAAATATAAAGTAACAGGATTATATCTAACGCCTTATGCTTGGGGAGTAATATTACAAATCGCATATAATGAAATAATTAAATATCAAAAACAAATAAGAGTTATTTCATCTGCAGCGTCCCCTCTTCCTGAAATAACACGAAAACAACTTATCGAAGTATTGCCATACAGCAGATTATTTCATTTTTATTCAACTACTGAGTTTGGACTTGTTTCTATCATGGAATATAATGCAGTTACTGAAAAAAAGGATTGTTCTGGTTTTGTACGGAATTCTATGCAAGTTAGAATAGTGGACGATAATTTTTGTGATGTACCTGTTGGAGAAAAAGGAATTATTACCGTTAAAGGGGAGTCAGTTTGTCCTGGATATTTCAAAGCGCCAGAGTTAGATAAAAACTACTTTATTGATGATGGTTGGATGTTATCAGGGGATATAGGATATCTTGATAAAGATAATTACCTGTATATATATGGCAGGCGTGATGATATAATTATATTCAGCGGTTATAAAATTGCTCCAACAATGATCGAAGATATTGCCATGCAATGCGATCTTTTAAAAGAATGCGTTTGTATTGCTTATAATAATAAAGAAACTGGAATGGAAGGACTTAAACTGCTTATTGTTCCAGTAGAAAAAAAAGAAGAATTGGCTAAGAAAATTTTACTTAGAGAAATGAAAAAAAAATTAAAAGATACATCTGCTGCGGATTACGCTTTAATTAAGGTCGCTATATTTCGCATATTTATTATAGAAACTATTGATGCTATTCCACGCGGTAAAAATGGAAAAATTGACAGAAAATCACTTAGGTAAATATAATGAAAGAAATAAATGTATTATGGACAGGAGGAATGGACAGCACTTTCAGAGTTGTATGGAGATAACAAAATGGAAAAACTAATAACTTTATTAAACGATATTCGTCCTGATCTTGATTTTAATAAAGAGGAAAAATTAATAGACAATGGAATCCTTGATTCTTTCGATATAATAACTATTATAGGAGAAATAGACGAAGCATTTAATATTGAAATAAAAGTTAACGATATATTACCGGAAAATTTCAATAGCGCAAAACTAATCTGGGAACTAATTCAAAGATATATGAGTAAATAGAATGTATATAAAACAGGCAGGAATATGACACCATACGAACAATTTAAAGAAGAATGTGCCAAAGAAATTGCCTTGCAGGATAATCCTGAGATTTGGCAAAAAACAAAAGAATGGAAACGTTCTTTAGCGGGCAGGCATTATACATATCATTTTGAATGGTTAGGACGCCCTATTATTCAGTATCCCCAGGATATTGTGCAGTATCAAGAAATAGTATGGCAGACTAAGCCGGATCTGATTATAGAAACAGGGATTGCCCATGGCGGATCGTTAATGTTATCGGCATCTATGCTTGCTTTATTGGATTTGAGCATACCCCCCCCCACAATAAAAAAACGAATGGTTTTGGGGATAGATATAGATATTCGCAAGCATAACAAGGAAGCAATAGAAACGCATTTTCTGTCTGACAGGATAAAAATGATCGAAGGCTCTTCTGTTGACGATAATATTGCAAAACAGGTAAAAGAATATGCAAAAGACTTTAAATCTATCATGTTATCATTAGACAGTAATCATACTCATGATCATGTACTACAGGAACTTAACCTATACGCGCCTCTAGTAACCAAGGGTAACTATTGCATTGTTTTTGATACGTCTATTGAAGATGCTCCAGAGAATTCATTTCCAAACAGACCATGGGGGAAGGGGAATAATCCTAAAACCGCCGTTTGGGAGTTTTTAAAAACACATGATGAATTTGTAATTGATAAAGACATACCAAATAAGCTTTTAATTACAGTTGCGCCGGACGGATATTTAAGAAGAGTTTAATGAAAAGAATTTCAGTAACAATCCCTGTATATAATGAAATAAAGTTTATACAAAAAACTCTTGAATCTGTTATTGGTGACGCGGATGAAATTATTATTGGTGACAACGCTTCTACAGACGGAACATCGGATATATGCCAAAGCTTCGCGAACAGATATCCGGAAATAAAATATACCAGACATAAAGAAAATATGGGCGCATCAGGAAATGGAAGATTTATTAATAATCAAATTACAGGGAAATATGTTAGGAAGATGGGCGGACATGATATGATTTCAATTGGCAGTAATCATAGCATGGCAAATATTTTAGATAAAAATTTGGAAGCAGTAATGGTATATCCAAATTATATTATTGCTCTTAATAAAGATTATTCATTTAGGTACTTTTATTTATATGATGATTTAAAGAAAGAACTTGTATCAGATTCAATAATTACTCGTTTAAATTGCCTTGTTACCAATTGCTGGTGTGATGCTTCATTTTATTTTGGTCTTTACCGAACAGATGTTTATAATATTGTAAGATATCCTAGAATATTTCAAAATTCAAATACAGATCGTATATTGTTATTATCATTTGCGGCAAAGGGAAAAATGCTTGCCGATGAAAAATCTATTTTTTTTAGAATGTATCCGCGTGAAGACAAGCAATTTGAAGAAGAGAAGAGAAGAGTTGCTGATATGGTTCTTTCGCCTTCAATGAATAATAAAAATCCGGGATTTTGGAATTTTTCAATAATTGCGGGACATTATGATTTGTTTATAGAAAATTTTGGTGAAAATAATGAAAATACAAAATATTTATTTAATAATATAATCAATAACCGTATAGAAGCATTCAATGAATATGAATTAACAATGGAAGGTATGCCTCCTGTAGTTCCCGGAAAAGAAAAATTCTGCAATGACTTAATGGTTTTGTTAAAGAAAAAGTATAATGAAAATAAAGATATTGAAAGAAAGAAAAATCTGGAAAGATCATTCATTCATGATGATAATCTATGGCTTGATTCAATAGAGTCTGTAAAGGGTTTCTCTAAAGACGAAGATTGGGGTACTTGGACAGATGGTTTTGAAGCTGAAATTTCATTTTATATGAAAAATGATATATGTAACAAAGACATTAACATTGAATTAAAATTAAAAGCCTTTTTAAATAATGATGGCAGGCAAGCTTTTGAAATATTTGCAAATGCGAATAGTATAGGAAAATACGAGATTAATAACGGTGATTTATCGGATTATTTAATAAATATTCCGTCAAATTTAATTACAAATGAAAATAAGATAGAAGTAAAATTTGTAATTTCTTTTCCAACAAGTCCTTTAGAACTAAAGATATCGAATGATAATAGAAAATTAGGGCTTGGCTTTGTTAGTTTTAGCATATATAATGAAAGATAATCAACCATGAATAAAACACCGGTAATGTGTTTCATGCTCCAATATTACATGCTGATATAAATATGCAAATACCAATAGTATTTATTACCGATAATAATTACGCTCTTCCCACAGGCGTTGCAATAACGTCCTTGATTATCAATAAAAAACCGGAAACTATTTATAAAATACATGTTATAGTTACAAATGATGTAACTGAAGAAAATAAAGAAAAATTATTGACAAACGGAAAAGAGAATGTTTCCATAGATTTAATTGAAATTGATATTAGTTTTTTGGAAAAATACAGAAAACCGACTCATCCTGTCCCGCCTTGCGGATTATTAAAATTTAAAATACCTGGTCTTTTTCCGCAATATGATAAAATGATTTATTTAGACGGAGATATTCTTGTTAAAGATGATTTAACAGAATTCTTTAATATAGATATTTCAAACTTCTATTTGGGTGCTGTTTCTGATTTTCCGGCATTAAAATGGATACATTCTAATAAAAGAATGTATCAGAAAGATTATTTTAATTCAGGGGTTTTATTACTTAACACTAAACTTATGATAAATAATAATTTTGAAGAACGCGCATTTCAAATTAAAGATGAAAACTATGACTTAAAATATTTTATGGATCAGGATGTATTTAATCTTATTACAGAAGAAAATGTATTTTATTTTCATATTAAATATAATGCTATGATAAATATATATAAATCTTTTTTTTCTGATATAATTGCTGAATTTAATTTACATTATAATACGTTATATGATTCTTATGATGATCTATATCATGATACAGTTATTGTTCATTTACCCTCAATAAAACCATGGATATATAAAAATGTGTTCTACCATAATGAATGGATGCAATATTTTAAGCAATCGCCATTTAAAGACTTAAAGTTAAAATTAAAAAGTTATAATAAAAGATAGCTATATTAGGATAAAACAATGAATTTTATAAAAAAGATAATAAAGAACCTGCCAATAATAAAACAAATTAATAATCGTCATTGGACAATTATTAATAAATTAGATAATACCAATGATATAATTAATTCAATACATAATGAAAATATTGCTATACTAAATGAAAATAGAAATATACTAAATGAAAATAGAAACGTTCTTAATGAGAATACAATTATTTTAAATGAAAATAGAAATATACTAAATGAAAATAGAAACGTTCTTAATGAGAATAC